>JMSV01000036.1_pt1 | contig 38025 bp, 33 predicted proteins | sample 179021 | NCBI WGS metagenome assembly JMSV01 (sample SAMN02769581, study PRJNA246767) | bioreactor metagenome | isolation source: Culture-2 Bioreactor Bmz derived from microbial biomass from the upper 2 cm... | place: Germany: Bremen | collected day 87 after inoculation | reverse complement strand
AAAAAAAGCCCTTTGGAATAAACCAAAGGGCTTTATAATTTTTTAGACTAAACTACTTCAATTTGCTCAGCTTGTGGACCTTTTTGTCCTTGAGCAACTTCAAATGCAACTTTTTGTCCTTCTTCAAGATTCTTAAATCCATCAGCCTTAATTTGTGAGTAATGTGCAAAAACATCAACTCCGTCGTCTCCTGTAATAAAACCAAAACCTTTTTCAGAGTTGAACCATTTTACTGTACCTGTCATTATCAGAGTACCTCCTAATATTTTTCTTAAATCTTACTAAACTCATTACAACTACATTTCTTAATTAGGATGATACAAAGAAAACCTATTAAAAACGTATCCCTTGAAACTTATTTACACAATTTAAGCTACTACTAAGATACCATCCCTTAATATATTTGTCAACTACTTTTTTACAATTTTACAAATATAATTAATTTTTATCCTTAAAACTTGAATCTATCGCTTTAAAGATGCTCCTTTATCAGCAGATAAAACATTTTGAGCATACCTTCCAATATATCCTCCAAGTTTCTTCAGTGGAAGAATTTCCATCTCAGATTTTCTCTTTGCAATTTCATCATCACTAACTTTTAAGTTGATTGTATAGTTATTCATATCAGCCTCAATAACGTCGCCATCTTTAACATATGCGATCAGTCCACCACTTGCAGCCTCAGGCGATACATGACCAATAGCAGCTCCTCTAGTCGCTCCAGAGAACCTTCCATCAGTAATAAGCATAACATCTTTATCTAGTCCCATTCCAGCGATTGCAGATGTTGGTGAAAGCATTTCACGCATTCCAGGTCCACCTGATGGCCCTTCATATCTTATAACAACAACATCACCTTTAACGATTTTTCCACCCATAATTGCTTCAATTGCGTCTTCTTCGCTATTAAATACTTTTACTGGTCCAGAGTTTACAAGCATAGTTTCATCAACTGCACTTCTTTTTACAACACAACCATTAGGTGCAATATTACCAAATAGAATTGCTAAACCACCAGTAACAGAAAACGGCTTGTCTATTGGTCTAATTACGTCTTTATCTAAATTTTCAACAATATCTAAATTTTCTTTTATAGTTTGCCCTGTAACTGTCATAAGCGAGTCATTGATAAGTCCAATCTTAGATACCTCTTTCATAACAGCCAAAACACCACCAGCAGTATATAAATCTTGCATATGATGATTTCCAGCAGGAGATAAGTGACAAATATTTGGCGTTTTTTCACTAATCTCATTTACTTTTTTAAGAGGAAAATCAATCCCAACTTCTCTTGCAATCGCAGGAAGATGTAAAATTGTATTCGTTGAACACCCTATCGCCATATCCATAGCGATAGCATTATCAAAAGACTCTTTATTAACAATATCTAAAAACTTAATATCATCTTTAAATAAGTCCATTATCTTCTTACCAGCAGTTTTTGCTAATCTTGTTCTTCCAGCATAAACAGCAGGAACTGTACCGTTTCCAGGAAGTGCAATTCCTAAAACTTCACATAAGCAGTTCATAGAGTTAGCAGTAAACATTCCAGAACATGATCCACATGTCGGACATGCTTTTTCTTCAAAATAATCAAGTCTATCTTCATCAATTTTTCCAGCTGATAATGATCCAACAGCTTCAAACACGCTGTTTAAGTCCATATATTTTCCACTCTCATCAGCGATTGATAGCATAGGTCCGCCAGAAACAAATATTGATGGAAGATTTATTCTTGCCGCTGCCATAAGCATACCAGGAACGATTTTATCACAGTTTGGTATAAATACTAACGCATCAAAAGCATGTGCATATGCCATACACTCAATACTATCAGCAATAATCTCACGAGAAGCAAGAGAATATTTCATACCCCTGTGCCCCATTGCAATTCCATCACATACTCCAATAGTGTTAAACTCTAATGGTGTTCCGCCACTTGCTAAAACGCTGTCTTTAACTGCTCTAGCAATTTGATTAAGATGCGTGTGACCTGGAACAATCTCATTAAATGAGTTAACAATACCGATAAGTGGTTTTTTTATCTGTTCATTAGACAATCCATTCGCTTTTAACAACGAGCGGTGTGGAGCTCTATTGGGTCCTTTTTTCATATTATCAGAAATCATATATATTACCTCTCCATTTATAATTTATTATATTATTTCAAAAAACAAAACCGATATTTGAGCGATTAAGTCGCCCTATATATCACTGTATTTTGATTTATTTTGCCATATTTATTGGTCTATGTCAAATTAGATAGTACATCTAACCATCAAAAAAGCTTATTTGATTTTCGTCCGTAAGCCCTAGCAAACATCCAAATTTATCCATAGTTTCGATTACACTCTTAGAAACCTTTGCTCGCATTGCGATATCCTCTTTGGATACAAACTTTTTCTTTTGAGATTGCTTATAAAGGTTAATCGCCGCATTCTCTCCAACTCCTGGGAGTGCAGAAAACGGAATCCTTATGCCACCTTCTTCTACTGAAAAATCCTTTGCTAAAGATTTATTGATATCAACAGGCAAAAATCCTATTCCACGTTTGTACATTTCATAAGCTAATTCAAGATTTGTTATCATAGAAACTTCGTTTGCTGATGCCTTAAACTCTTTTGCTAGCCATTCAATATCATCAATATGCTGCTTAATTTTATCCATACCCTCAAACACATAAGTAGCATCAAAGTTTTTTGCACGAATCGAAAAATATGTAGCATAATATGCCGCAGGATAGTGAACCTTATAATATGCAATCCTCAGCGCCATCGTAACATAAGCAACAGCATGGGCTTTAGGGAACATGTATAAGATTCTTTTACACGACTCAATAAACCATGCAGGCAGATTATTATCAAGCATCGCCTGTTCCATTTCTTCAGTTAACCCTTTACCTTTTCTTACACTCTCCATTGTAAAGAAAGCAAGTTTTGGATCAACTCCATGAATTACAAGTGCATTCATAATATCGTCACGAGTTGCAATAACTTCACCCAAAGTAGCTTTTCCTGCTTTAACAAGCTCATCAGCATTACCCTGCCATACATTAGTTCCATGAGAAAGTCCACTAATTCTAATAAGTTCTGACATGGTTGTCGGTCTTGTAAGCGTCAAAACTCCTCTAACAAATTTTGTACCAAACTCAGGAACTCCGTATGTTCCAACTTGAGTATCGAGTAATTTATCTCCTTCAACTTTAAGTGAGTCTATTCCAGAAAAAAGTTTCATTGTCTCTTCATCTCTAAGTGGAACACTCCTCGCATCAACTCCTGTTAGGTCTGATAATCTCTTTAATATTGTTGGATCATCATGACCAAGTATATCCAGCTTTACAAGCCTGTCATGCAGAGAATCAAAATCAAAGTGAGTTGTTATAGAATCACTCTTCATATCATTCGCAGGTTTTTGAATCGGTGTGTAATCAAAAACGGATTTATCTTTTGGAAGTACAACCAATCCACCAGGGTGTTTTCCTGTTGATTTTTTAACCCCTATCATCCCTTGTGCTAGCCTTTTACGCTCTGCAAAAGGTCTTGTAAGGTTATTAACTTCAAAATAGTTTTGAACATATCCCAAAGCTGTTTTTTCAGCCAATGTCGTGATTGTTCCTGCACGGAAAACATGCTCATGACCAAAATAATCCATTGTAAACTGGTGAGCTTTTCCTTGATAATCTCCTGAAAAGTTAAGGTCAATATCAGGAACTTTATCAGCATTAAGACCCAAGAATGTTTCAAACGGAATATCAAATCCATCTTTTATTAAATCCTCACCGCAAACAGGACAAACCTTATCAGGCAAGTCAACACCACAATCGCATTTACTGTTATCAACGGTAAAGTCTGAATACTTACATTTTCCACATCTATAATGAGGCGGAAGCGGATTAACCTCTGTAACTCCTGTCATTGTTGCCGCAAAAGATGAACCAACCGATCCCCTTGAACCAACAATAAATCCATTTTCAAGCGAATCTGCAATCAACACATGTGCAATATAATAAAGAACAGCATATCCATGCTTACATATCGATCCCATTTCCTTGTTCAATCTTTTATCGACGATATCTGGAAGCACTTCTCCATACATTTCCGTTGCGGTTTTTCTAGCAATATCCCAAAGCAGCCCATCAGCATTTTCAATCTTAGGCATCGAAGTCTCTTTAGGCAAAAGCTCAAACTTCTCTATTTGCTCATAAATCTTATTTGTATTTTCAACAACAACTTCATAAGCCTTGTCACCAAGATATTTAAACTCAGCAAGCATCTCATCAGTTGTTCTAAAATAAAGTGGTGGTTGCAGGTGAGCATCACTAAAGTTTTTAAGTGTCATCATAATTTCTCGATATACACTATCTCTGGCATCAATAAAGTGTGCATCACATGTCGCAACTGTAAGCTTTCCACACTTTTCACCTAATTCTATTATCTTTTTATTTATATCTTGTAATTCTTGCTCGCCACTAACATATCCATCACGAATCAAAAACTCATTGTTTCCAGTAGGTTGAATTTCAAGGTAATCATAAAACTCCATAACCTTCAAGATATCTTCATCAGTATTACCTGCCAAAACTGAGCGAAACACTTCGCCCGCTTCACATGCAGCACCAACCAAGATTCCTTCCCTGTGTGAATCAATATAACTTTTAGATATTCTAGGTCTTTTATAAAAACCATCGATATGAGATTTTGATACTATCTCATATAAATTTCTTAAACCTTTTTTATTTTTACACAACAATATTGTATGATAATTCTTTTCATTTTTATCTGAAACCAGATGTGAAAGTCCAGGGTTAATCTCAACCGTGCTTTTTATATCCATATCCTTTAACATTTTCATAAAACATATCAATATTTCCGCTGTGGCAACAGCATCATTTAACGCTCTATGATGGTTAAGAGGAATATTAAAATGACTAGCAATTGCTTTAAGATTATGTTTTTTATTTTGTTGCAACAAACATCTTGATAGCGAAAGCGTGTCTATTACTGGATTTTCCTTAAAAAACACATTATTTCTTGCACCAACACTTCTAAAAAATGACATATCAAAATTTGCATTATGAGCAACAATGCACTCATCTTTTACAAACTCCTTAAACATCCTTATTGCTTCATCCTGTTTCGGCGCTCCAGCTACCATCTCGGAAGTTATTCCAGTTATATTGGTTATATTCAAAGGAATCGGCTTTTCTGGGTCAACAAAAGTTGAGAATTTATCTACAACTATTCCATTTTCTATTCTAACAGCACCGATTTCAGTAATTGCATCTTTTGCTGGTGATAATCCCGTGGTCTCAATGTCCGCTACAACAAAACATCCACTTAGTGGAATATCTCTTGATCCACTATATACATCAGCCTTGCCCAAAGTCATATATGCTTCCATACCATATATAATATCTATTCCGACCCGTTCTGCATACCCATCAGCAATAGGATATGCTTGGACTACACCATGATCTGTTATTGCAATGGCTTTATGCCCATAATCCTTTGCCCTGTCAATAACCTCTTTTATATTTATAGTCGCATCCTCAGCACTCATAACAGTGTGCAAATGAAGCTCTACCCTTTTCTTTTCTGCCAAATCTTTTTTACGAGGTTTATCAACCTTATATATACTATATGGCTTTATGCTAAAAGATTTTTGACGCATATCAAAAGAGATTTCGCCATCAATTCTAAGCCAACCACTCTTTAGCTTGTCAAACTTCTCTTCAAATACATTTTCTTTAAAAAACATTTTGCATTGAATTGTAGAAGTGAAATCTGTAACATTCAAAATTACAAGCTTGCTTCCATTTTTACATGTTATAACTTCAGAATCAATAACTTTACCCTCAATACAAATTTTATTAGATTCATCAGAAATATCACTAATATCAATAGGCTCTTTGTCAAAAGCCCTGCCATGCACGAGTTCAAGCTTATTGTTTCCTATTTTCACTCTAGGTTTTCTTGGTTTTGCTGGTTTTTTCTTTTCTTGCTCTTTAGGTTTCTTTGCAATATCTTGTTTTTCTACCTTTGGCATAGTCTTCCTTTCATGCTCGATGACTATTGGTTCGATTAATTTAACATCAGTAGTATTTTCATCATCAAGTTCCTTATTAACCCCAAATGCAACAGGACAATTTAGATCAAAGTTAAACTTCAACATCTCTGATAATAATCCGTTAACATTTAGACTTTCAAACATATCTTTAGCATAAGAGGTTTGAAAATCAATATTAAATCTATCATTTTTAAAATATGCATGAGCTCGATTAATAAAGGGTCTTACTGACGGCACCAGAATATAGAGTTTTTGATTTATGTATTCGCAAATTTGTTTTTCGGACAATTCAAGAGAAGAATAGTCAAAATAAAAAACGATTTGTGGCATTCCTTCAATCAGATTTTTCAGCCTTAAATGAATTCTGTGCTCATCTTTATGTGATAAAATTCTATTCAAAGCAAAGACAGCATAATAACACTTTCTTTCTTTGTTCAAGTATATACTTTTTAATTCAACTTCATCAAGAATATCTGGATCAAAACACTTTGACGCCAATGAGTAGAATTTACTCTTTCTTAAATCAGACTTAGTCATATGTTTTTCTCCTAAATCAAACTACCTTTTATATCATCCAAAATCTCAGCTGGCACGAATTCTGACACATCTCCACCAAGTGCTGCAACTTGTCTTATCATACTAGAGCTAATAAATGAGTGCTTAGTGCTAGACATAAAAAATATAGTTTCAATATCATCTGATAAACTATTATTCAAATTCGCCATTGCAAGTTCATTTTCAAAATCAGAAATAGCCCTAAGACCTCTAACAATGATACTGCACTCAATCTTCTTTGCATAATCAACTAAAAGACCCTCAAAAAAATCAATTTCAACATTAGAAATATCTTTTGTTGATTTTGCAATCATCTCTTTTCTCTTTTCAATCGAGAAAGTTGACTTTTTATCGTAATTTATCATCATACAAACAACAACCTTGTCAAACACTTTGCTTGCACGTTTAATTATATCAAGATGACCGTTTGTTATTGGATCAAAGCTTCCAGGGTATATACAAGTTTTCATATCATCAGTTTCCTTTTATATAATATTGCAATGTTGTTTTTCCATATTTCTTTTCTTTTTTTAGCTTATAACTATCTTCAATATCGATTTTTGCACCAGTTTCAATCTCGATAACAATAATGCCATCATTTTCAAGCATATCATTATCAAAAATAGTTTTCATGACCTTATTATAAAACCCTGCATCATACGGTGGATCAATAAATATCAAATCATATTTTTCTTCCTTCAATCTAACTAGTGCAATATTGAAGTCATTTTCATAAACACTAAAATCAGGGTCAATCTTTTCTAAATTTTTATATAAAACAGCCAACGCGTTTCTGTCATTTTCAACAAAATCACAACTGCTCGCACCTCTACTAAGAGCTTCGATTCCTAGTGCACCAGTTCCTGCAAATAAATCTAAAACTTTAGCATTGGGAACATCAAATTGAATCGCTCCAAATAGCGCTTCCTTAACTCTATCAGTTGTGGGCCGAGTCCCCTTACCTTCTTGACAAAAAAGCTTTCTTCCTCTATATTTTCCGCTAATTATTCTCATCGTTTTTTATTATCCTTTTTTCACTGATTATTATATCCATAGCAACATCATGATTGCTTGGATAAACATTATCAACTATTTGAAAGTCAAAAGCAAGTCCTATTTTCAGGGCATCAGTTTTGCCTTTTAAATACCTATCATAAAATCCGCCACCAAATCCAAGCCTATTTAAATTTATATCAAAGGCAACACCAGGACATATGATTATATCAATTTTTTCTTGAATACTTTCTAGCTTAGGTTCATCTATCCCATATTTATTTTTAACCCAACTATCGGACATTTCACAAGCAATAAATTCTTCATCAGAAACTAAAACAGGCAGAAATACTTTTCCGCCTAGTTGTCTTATTTCTTCTATAATGCCTCGTGTTTCGACTTCATTATTAAACGAAGAATAAACGAGAATATTGCTTATTTTAGTAAAATCAACAATATTCTTTAGTCTATCGAGTATTTGAACGGACTTAGAGTTTACACTTTTTTTATCCAGTGCTTTTCTAAGTCCAATCATTTTTTTTCGCAAATTCTTTTTCTTTTCATCATTCATAAACAAACTCTCGTTTTAATCTAGATGTAAATGAAAGTAATATTTCATAACTAATAGTGTTGCAAATTTTCGCATGGTCATCAGCAGTGATTACTTGCTCACCTTGTTTACCGATAATAACAACTTCATCTCCAACCTTTACATCTTCAATATCACTAATATCAACCATCAACATATCCATGCAAACTCTACCAACAACTTTAGCTTTTTTTCCACCAATAAGCACACAACCTTTTGATGACAATAGTCTATTAAAGCCATCACCATAGCCAATAGCTATTGTTGCAATCCTAGTCTCTTTTTGTGCAATAAATGTTCGACCATAACTGACAGATTCACCTACCACTAAGGTATTTAGATTAACAACATGTGAATACACTGACATAACAGGTTTTAAATCGACGTTGCTCTTAATAACATCATCTGATGGATAATATCCATACATAGATATTCCAGCACGAACGAAATCAAACCCATACTCTGGCATATCGACAATACCACCACTATTAGATGTATGAAGAATTGGACTAAAACCGTAATCTTTTGCCATATCAACAAAACGCTTAAATTTTTCAACCTGCGCATGGCTAAAAGCTTTATCTGCTTCATCTGATATGCTAAAATGCGTAAACATGCCTTCAAAAACAACTCTTTCACATTTTACAATGGTGTCAAGCAAATCCTTAAACACTTCAATATCTTTAACACCAGTTCTATTCATTCCAGTATCAACTTTAACGTGAATAAATGCTTCAGAATTTTTCTCTTCGGCTTTTTCTTGCAGCATTAAAATATGCTCCTTTAAAAACACACTTTGATGCAACGAAAAATCCACAATAATATCCAGAGTATCACTCATAAGTGGACCAATAACAAGAATAGGACTTTCGATATCCTCTTTTAAAATCTCAATCGATTCCTTAGCCGTTGCAAAGCACAACAAATCAGCACCATTACGGACAGCCGCTTTTGTTACCTCTAACGCTCCATGCCCATAAGCATCCGCTTTTACTACTGCCGCCATTTTAGTACCATCGGGTAGTGTCTGCTTAATATTTTTAATGTTATAAGCAAGATTATTCAGATTGATTTTAATTCCAGACCGTTTATCCATTTATATACTATAAACCTCGTCGCTTGTAAGTATTCTGATATCATTTTTAGTTAAAACTTCGATAGTCTTTTCAATATCTTCCACTCTAAATAAAATTAAAGCATTATCAGTCTTTACTCTAACAAAAGAATACAAATATTCAATATCAATCTCTTGCTCATCTAAGACAGTAAGCACTTCAGACAAACCACATGGTCTGTCAGGAACTTCTACTGCCAAAACTTCTGTCGTTTTTGCAGTGAATCCAGCGTCTTTTATTATCTTTAAAGCCTTATCTGAGTCCTTAACTATACATCTAAGTATGCCGAAGTTTGTTGTATCAGCAATCGATAGAGCAATTAAGTCAATATTGTTTTCTCCCAAAGCTTTTGTAAGTTTTGCTAATCTACCTTTTCTATTTTCTACAAATACAGAAATCTGTTTTAATAACATAACGAACTCCTTTTTTAATGTCTATTATTTTTAGTTTATAGTATCCTATTATCGATAACTCTAACCGCTTTACCTTCGCTTCGTGCTATACTCTTTGGTTCAACAAAAGTAATATCAACGCTTATTCCAAGAACAGATTGGATTTCAAGCTTGATTCTCTTCCTTAAATCCTCTAAAACTTTAACTTCATCAGAGAACATAGCTTCTGTTACTTCAACTTGAACTTCTAAGCTATCAAAATTACCTTTTCTGTCAACAATAATCTGATAATGTGGCTCAACTTCTGCAAAAGTAACCAGCACTCCCTCAATTTGAGATGGGAATACGTTAACTCCACGAATGATAAGCATATCATCGCTTCTACCCATAACTTTTTGCATGCGTACAAGAGTTCTTCCACATCCACATTCACTATCAGAAAGCTCAGTAACATCTTTTGTTCTATATCTCAAGAGAGGTATCCCCTCTTTTTCAATACATGTAAATACCAATTCACCTTTAGTATCATAACCCAACTGCTCACATGTTTCTGAATCAATTATTTCTGGGTAAAAATAATCTTCATTGATGTGCAATCCAGTTTTATATTCACAATCACATGAAACACCAGGACCTACTATCTCAGATAGTCCATAGATATCTCTAGCTTTAATTTGAAGTCTTTCTTCAATCTGCTCACGCATCTCATCCGTCCAAGGCTCTGCACCAAAGATTCCCGCTTCAAGTTTTAAGCTTTTTCTATCAATGCCAAGCTCTTCGATAGCCTCTGCTAAATAGAGTGCATAAGAAGGTGTACAGCAAAGGATAGTTGTACCGAAGTCTTCCATAAGCATAAGCTGTTTTTTAGTATTTCCAGATGACATAGGAATAACAGATGCACCAATTCGTTCACCACCATAATGCATACCCAATCCACCAGTAAATAGACCATAACCATATGCAACTTGAACAGTAGAACCTGGATGTCCGCCTGCAAGAGCTATCGTTCTAGCACAAACCTCTGCCCAATTATCAATATCATTTTTAGTATATCCAACAACAGTAGGTTTTCCAGTTGTTCCAGATGAAGCATGGATACGAACAATCTCTTCTTGTTTAACTGCAAAAAGCCCAAAAGGATAATTATCACGCAAATCAGACTTAGTCGTAAATGGAAGTTTTACGATATCATCAATACTTTTTATATCATCTGGTTTAACTCCCAATTTATCCATCTTTGTCCTATAAAAAGGCACATTCTCATATACTCTTTTTACTGTTTCTATTAACTTTTTTGATTGCAAGGCATGCATTTGCTCTCTGCCCATACATTCAATTTTTTCGTTATAAATCATTTAGCTTTCTCCTCACCTCATAATATTTTTATGAATTGTAACCCATTTCAAATGCTTTTATGTTTAGCTCCAAAAACTTTTCTGGAACAGTACTTTTTATAGCTTCAACAAACTTCTCTTTTTCAATATCCATATTTTTAGCCAAAACTCCGATAAGAACAATGTTAACAGTTTTAATGTTTCCAACTTCCTTAGCAATTTTTAATGCATCAACAAACTGAACATCAACTTTTTCAGCGATTTGCTTTTGAATCTCACAAGGATACTGCGCGGCACCGATAACAACTGGCATTGGAGAAATCTCTTGATCATTAACAAACATTTTTCCGCCATCTTTAAGATAATGCATCCACCTTAAAGCCTCAAGCTTTTCAAAAGATACAATTATATCAGCTTGACCGATATCAATAACAGGTGCATAAACCTTTTCACCAAATCTAACATGAGTAACAACACTACCGCCTCTTTGTGCCATTCCATGCACTTCTGATAGCTTCACATCAAACCCTAAATTTAATCCTAAGTTTCCCATAACTCTACTAGCAAGAAGTGTTCCTTGTCCGCCAACGCCTACAATCAAAATATTAGTAACAGCCATATTATTTACCCACCTTTATCGCATTAAATGAACATACTCTTGCGCAAAGACCACATCCAACACATAAAGCTTCATTTATTTTATATCCACCATCAATTTTTTCAATCGATGGACAACCAATCTTCATACACATACCACACTTTTTACATGCATCAGGATCAATGCAAAGTGCTGGTTTTATGTTTTTCTTGTCAAGTAAAACGCAAGGTCTTCTAGTTATAACAACTGAAAGCTCATCTCTTGCAGTTTCCTCTTTTAATATAGCTTCTAAACCTTTAGTATCAAACGGGTCAACAACACTTACATGTTTAACACCAATAGCTTTTACAAGATTCTCAATATCAATTATAGGAGCAATATCACCTTTGATAGTCTTTCCAGTTTGAGGATTATCTTGATGACCTGTCATTCCTGTTGTTGAATTATCAAGTATTACAACAGTAGATGTTCCACCGTTATAGACCATATCAGCTAGTCCAGTTATACCAGAATGGAAGAAAGTTGAATCACCAATAACTGCAATTAGTTTCTTAGAAAATTCAGTTCCTCTTGCTTTTTCCATACCCATTGCCATTGATACACTAGCACCCATACAAACGCAAGTGTCAATACCCATTAGTGGCGGCAAAGCTCCAAGTGTATAACATCCGATATCGCCAGTAGCTACAAGCTTTAGCTTGTTAACTATATAGTAAAAACCACGGTGAGGACAACCAGGACACATTACAGGAGGTCTCATTGGTAGACCCTCTTTTTGCGTCGTAACCGATAGCTGTTCGCCAGCAATTTTCTCTTTTATCATATTGAATGAATATTCACCTTGAATAGTCAAAACATCTTTACCAATAACTTCAATACCCATAGCCTTTATTTGCTCTTCAAAAATTGGCTCTAGTTCTTCAACAATATAAGTCTTTTTGTGCTTAGAAGTAAACTCTTTAATCAAGTCTTTAGGGATTGGATTAACCATACCCAATTTCAAAACACTAGCATTTGGCATAGCTTCTTTTACATAATTATATACAACACCATTAGTTATAACACAAACATCGTCGCTATTGTATTCAGCCACATTAACGCTTAATGATGATGCATCCTTGCCAATTACATTCAATCTATCTTCCATCACAACATGACGTTTTCTAGCCATACCAGGCATCATAACGTTTTTAGCGATATTCTTCTCATACGCTTTTAGTGGAACATCAACTCTATCGTTTAACTCAACCAAACTCTGTGAGTGAGAAATACGTGTATTTGATCTAATCAAAATTGGAGTATCATATTTTTCAGATAACTCAAATGCAATCTTCACATATTCTTTTGCTTCATTACTATCAGATGGCTCAAGCATAGGTATGCCAGCACTTCTAGCATAATATCTTGAATCCTGTTCATTCTGACTTGAATGCATTCCAGGATCATCAGCAACTATGATAACAAGTCCACCATTTACACCAGTATACGCAACAGTAAACAGTGCATCAGCCGCAACATTTAATCCAACATGTTTCATACAACAAAGCGACCTTGCTCCGCCCATACTAGACCCAATAGCAACCTCTAGTGCAACTTTTTCATTAGGTGACCATTCAGCATAAATCTCATCATATTTTGCAACATTTTCTGTAATCTCAGTACTCGGTGTACCAGGATATGCAGATGCAATTGTCACACCAGCTTCGTATGCTCCTCTTGCAAACGCTTCATTTCCAAGCATTAACTTTCTCATAAATACTCCTTAACTTTTATTAATTATCGTAAATCTACAACTCTTTTTGCTTTACCTTCAAATCGTTTTAATGATTCTGGTTCAACCAATTTTACAGGCACATCTATATTTAGAACTGTATAAATTTTATCTCTAATCTTATTTTGAAGCTTTTCAAGACCGCTGAAAGATTCCAGCAGAGAATCGTCAAGCAATTCAACCAACACTTCAATCTTATCCATGTATCCATCTTTTTTAACTAAAATTTCATAATGAGGTCCAATCTCCTGCATACCAACAAGCACGCCTTCAATTTGTGACGGGAATACATTAACACCTCTAATAATAAGCATATCATCAGTTCTACCCTGAATTTTCGCCATCCTAAGGGAAGTTCTGCCACATTCACACGGCTCAGGAATAAGCCATGTTATATCTTTTGTTCTATATCTTAAAATAGGCAAAGCCTCTTTTGTAAGGCTTGTAATTACAAGTTCGCCTTTTTCGCCATCCTTAACTGGTTCAAACGTTTCAGGATCAACAATCTCACAATAAAAATGATCTTCTGCAATATGCATACCACATTTATGGATACATTCACCAGACGTTCCAGGTCCAATAATCTCTGACAATCCATAGTTTTCCGTAGCAACTATATTCCAGCGTTTCTCGATTTCAGCACGCATTTCCTCTGTATGACCTTCACCGCCAAACATTCCAATCTTCAAAGGAAGATCTTTAGTGTCAATTCCCATTTTCTCAGCAACTTCTGCCATATATAATGCATACGATGGTGTACTTACTAAAATTGTGCTTCCGAAATCTTGCATTGTTGTAATTTGTCTTTCTGTATTTCCACCAGAAATAGGGATTACTGTTGAGCCAACCTTTTCAAGACCATAGTGAAGTCCAAAAGCTCCAGTAAAAAGTCCATACCCAAATGCAATCTGTGCAACATCATCTTGGGTAGCACCAGCAGCACAAACTAATCTTGCAACAACCTCCGACCACATATCAATATCATTTTTTGTATAACCTACAACAGTAGGCTTTCCAGTTGTTCCAGATGATGCGTGGATTCTCACAACATCTTTCATAGGTACAGCAAATAATTTATAAGGAAAATTCTCTCTCAATTCATCTTTAACTGTAAATGGAATTTTTGTTATGTCTTTAAGGGTCTTAATATCTTCAGGTTTAAGTCCGATTTCATCAAACTTCTTTTTATAGTGAGGCACATTGTTATAACATCGTGCAACTGTCTTTTTCAAATTATCAATTTGAATTTTTTCTATTGTTTGCTTATCAGCACATTCTATTTTTTCATTAAAAATCATAGCTTTTCCTTCCATAAAACCATTCTACAAAATTACATACTATTATATCTTAAAAACACTAAATTATAAAGGCTGATTAATAATTTAATAGTTTCAATTTTGCAAAATCTTCAAAAACTTCAACTTGATTTATTGATGCATTTTGCACACTCAAGCTGTAAGCCAATTTATTATCTCCTGTAAGCAAGTATGAAATCGCCGCCTTTATGTAGGCATTGTGCGAAACAATAACTATATCTCCATCTTGCTCCTTGTCTATTATCCCTTGAATAACCTGTCCAGCCTTTTTTTGATATTTCGGTATGTTATCACCGTTTGGAAAAGTAAACTCTCTCCAATCTTTCAAAAACTGATTCCATTCATCAGCATATTTATCTTCGATTTCGCTAATGTGAAGCCCTTCCCAATCGCCAAAATTTACTTCAATAACCCCATCATTGACTATGAAATCTCTATCACCAAAAATTAGTTCAGCTGTTCTTCTACACCTTTTTAATGGACTAATATATATATTACTGATATTTTTTTCTCTAAAAAACTCTCCAACATGGCTAAGTGAATTCTCTCCATGCTCGGATAGTTCAATATCCGTCACACCACAGTACAGCCGCTTTAAATTAGCAACAGATTGGGCATGTCTTACAAAGTATATGTTCAAAAAATAAAACCTCCAAATTTGTTTAATACAAAAATTATAAATAAAAACAGCATTTCGCCTGTCTCATTAGCACTACCCAATAAATCACCAGTTGCTCCACCAATTTTTTTCTTACCAATTGCAACATAAATAAACCCTAATATAATCATAGCAACAAAAATCACAATGCCATTAATAAAAAAGGCTAACACCAAAGATATTAATATCAAGATAAGAGCAATAAGCATTTCATAAAAACTCATATGAGTAATAATCGATTTGCCAGAGCCATTTTCTCTCGCATACTTTGAATAATATGCAGATATCAAAACTGGGATTTTACCTGCAACAGGCATAAATATTATCGGTAATACAACATTAATATTTATTGTGGTTATTTCAAAAAGCAATGAAGCTTTAGCTAAAAATAAAAACACGCAAGCAATAGCGCCATATGCGCCAACTCTACTATCCTTTAATATATCAAGTGCCCTTTGTTTTGAATCCGATACAAAAAAAGCATCTGCGCAATCAATAAACCCATCGATATGCAATGCACCAGTAATTATCACACCAGCTGCAAGTGCGGCGATTATCGCAAAAACATTAAAACCTAATAGCGAAAATACAAAATAAAACCCAGCCATAAATCCACCGATAAACAATGATGTAAAAACAAAAAATATAGATGTCTTACTGACATCCTCTTCCTCTACCTTGAAATTTATTTTTATCGGCAATCTTGTCATATATGCAAAACTTAAAACAAACCATCTGTATATTTTCATAAATCATTCACCTTTAATCCTTAGTGGAATAGATGATACTAAAAGATATGCATTATCACTAAGACTCGCTATAAGTTGATTTGCTCGCCCTGCAACATCTCTAAAATATCTTGACAATTTGTTTTGTGGAACAATACCCATTCCAACTTCATTACTTACAACAATCAAAGTTTTCTTCTCTTCTTTTGCTGCAACAACCATATTCATAATCTCACGAGTGAGTTTGTTTTCTATCTCTTTTTCCATATTCATATCAAGGTCTTGCCCATCAATACTATCTTCCATAATGAAATTTGTAGTCATTATAGTTAAACAATCAAGCAAAAAAGCTTCGCAATCATTTTGTCTAATAATATCATCGATGTTTTTGTAGCACTCAAAAGTTTTCCAATGTGAAGGTCTAGAAGATTTATGGTTATCAATCCTCTGCTCCATCTCATCATCAATTGCAACACCTGTTGCGATATATCCAACATTATGATAATTCTGTGCAATTTTTTCAGCAAAAGTACTCTTTCCACTTCGAGCACCACCAGTTACGTAATATATCATTTTTTTACCCCTTAATTATTTCTATACCATTCTATCATTTGTTAGCAAATTTTTAAATAATAAATAATATATTATTGCGAAATCATAAAAAAAATTCTATACTTATTAAATGAAGAAAAAAATATCTAAAACTAATGCGATGAGAACTTTAGATTCTCATAAAATATCATATGATTTTTATACTTATGATAATAGCAACAATATGATAGATGGCACAACCGTTGCAAATATGATATCAAAAGAAAGCTACTTGGTCTATAAGACGATTCTAACAAGATCAAAAAATGATATATTTGTTTTTGTTCTTCCTGTTGATAGGGAATTAGATTTAAAAAAATGTGCATCGGCAGTTGGTGAAAAAAACATATCTTTAGTGCAAATCAAAGAAATAAATAAACTAACAGGCTATATCAAAGGCGGTTGTTCACCAATTGGAATGAAGAAAAACTATACCACTGTTTTTGATGAGTCTGCGAAAAAAATTGATAAAATTATATTTAATGCTGGAAGAGTAGGCATACTAATAGAGCTTAAAGTCGAAGATATATCAAAAGTAATAGATATTAGTTTTTACGATATCTGCAAATAAAACCATAAAGGAATATATGAATTTACTTAAAAAATGCTTATTAATTTTTATAATAATAGTTTCTATGCTTATTTGCTCTTGCACAGCATCTGACGCAAAACAAAGCAATATCGATCAAAACAACTTGGTTATCGATTGTATACCAGTATTGGGTGGTGATAGTTTTTTAATCATAATTGACGGCAAATCAATGCTTATCGACACAGGCGTAAGGCAAGCTTATAATGAAATAAAAGCAACTCTTAATTTTTACAATATCAAAAAGCTAGATTTTGTTATTTTGACTCACTATCATAAAGACCATATTGGAAGCATGTCTGATATTTTATCTGATTTTAAAGTAAAAAAAGTTTTGATGATAGATCAAACACATGATTCTGATACTTATTCGGACTTGATGCAAAATTTAGAAAATATAAAGCAAAAAATTCAATATGTAAAAGCAGGCGATAGTTTCAATCTTGGCAATTCAACTTTCGAAATTTTAAATCCACAGAAAAACCTCTCCAAAAACATGAATGATAATAGTATTGTCTTTAAACTAAATTATGTAGACAAATCGTTTCTTTTTGTTGGTGATTTAGAAAATAAGGGTGAAAAGCAATTATTAAACAACGATTATGATTTAAAGTCTGATTTTTTAAAAGTAGGAAATCATGGTGAAAAGGATGCAACTTCAAAAAAATTCTTAAAGGCAATTGATCCAGAATATGCAATAATATCTCCAAAAACTATCGATTCTTTTTCAAAGACTGAAGAAAAATTATTGGACAAAGATATTAAAACTCAAATTGTATTGTTGAATGACCATATTGTTTATACAAGCAATGGTTTAGTAATTAAAGTACAATCATATGAAAACTTCACTTACTAATATAAAAATAAAAAATCCCAAGATAAATTCAAGGGATTTTATTTATACTATTAATTATTCTTCAATACTATATCCATATTTATCAAATAAAAACTTTAGCTTTTTATTAAGTCTACGCTTACTCATGTTATCTATCTGATACCCATTTGTTTTGTAGGATTTTTTAGAATCAACATATTTCTTCATGTTTGCCTTCTGCTGTTCAAATCCTTCAATATTTAAACTGCCATAGATATCTTCAACATAACCCATAGGATCTTTTACAAAATCCTCATATTTTATCTCCATCAAATTCTCTTGCGGAATCAACTCTTTATCCTTGAGGTATTGCAGATATAATTTTTCATAAATATCCATTACAACTTCATTTACTACTTCATCAGAATTATTATTTATATCCTCTAAAGAAAAAATTGGGAATAATTTTTTAAACATACCGATTGTTGAAGGGAACACATTATATGGGTTTCTATAAATATGAATAAACTTAGCATCAGGAAACAGCTCCAAGAGCATATCAACTCTACATGTGTTATCAGGGCTTTTCAAAATAAGTTGTTGCCCACCAGTATAATAAGTAAGTTTCTTTATAACTTTTAAATAACAATCTCTAATTTTCTTCTTTTCTTTTTCACAAAGCTCGTTATAAAATGCACATTGTGCATAAAACCTTGCATTACTAGGAAAGCTCATCATGTGCATAATAGATTCTTCTATCATAGTAGCCATTGCAAAATTCTCTTCTTGCGGCTCCGTTCTTCCCATGTCCATATTATCCATTGGACGCTTATTAGGCAAAACTTTGTTATAAGCAGATTTAAGCAGATTTCCTATCGTGATAAAAACTGGAAAAGAATATGTCTGTTCAGCCATAAAGTAGCTTTTAGTTTCATCTTTTGTCATAATACTAGTTAGAAAAGTGGTACCGCTTCTCCAATGCCCAACAATAAATATTGGCGGTTTTTCAACAACTGTATTTGCAATTTTTCTTGCATGAAAAAGATTTTCTAAAAAAGCGATTGGTGTCAACACCAAACTCATAAAAACAATGTGAAATATTTTAGGGAATTCTTTCATTGAAAGTTTTGCTCTATTGTTCCATAACAGCTTTATAACAACTGAAATGTTCCCACATTGCAAATAATGCATTGCACTTGCTTGTGACTGCGTCATAATATATACTCCAAATTTAATAATAATCTTACTCGATTATTTTATCACAACATAAAAAATTTAAATACCGAATTGTTTTAATAAATTGTAAATACATATTAAACAATTATTTACAATATAAAGCAGGCAATAAGATACCTGCTTTATAAAAATTCTACTGTCTTATAAAAGCGTCAAAATCTTTTTTAGCTGCTTTCATAATTTTTTCCATTGCACTACTTGCTTCTTCGTCCTTCATTGTTCTATCTTTTGCTCTAAAAAGCATCGAATATGCAATTGATTTTTGTGTTGATTCCAGCGGCTTACCTTTATAAACATCAAACAACTCTACGCTTTCAAGGAACTTACCACCATTCTTCCAAATACACTCTTCAATTTTTGAAGCAGCAACACTATCATCAACAATCAATGCTAAATCTCTTTCTGCCGCAGGGTATTTTGGTAATTGCTTATAAGTTCTCTTATCATTAACAAACTCAAATAGATCATTTAAGCAGATGTAAGCTAAATACACACGCTCACTGATATCATAATTGCCCAAGATGTTAGGATGCATTTCTCCCATCTCACCAACAACTTTTCTACCAATCATAATAGTTGCTTTACGACCAGGATGATAATAGCTATCTCCGCCAAATTCAAACTTCAAGCTCTTGATCCCAAGAATTTCAGCAATGTTTTCTACGCTTCCTTTAAGCGAATAAAAATCTTCGCCCTCTCCACATACAGCCAAACTTAAATAGTTACGCTCATTAGGCAACTTTGTAATTTTATCTTCTTCAGTTAAGAATATCTTTCCAGATTCAAAAAGCCTTACATCCTTTTGCTTCATGTTTATATTACGAGAAACAACCTTTAGCATATCTGGAATCATCGTTGTTCTCATATAACCATAGTCTTCGCCCAAAGGATTTATTATCTTAACCATTTTTCTTCTATAATCATCAGCATCCAATTCAAGTTTATCGAGCTCATTGCCACTCATAAATGAATATGTGATTGACTCATAGTATCCCGTATATACCAAAGCATTTTTAACTTTATCGGTATATTTTTCTAAAAATGGAATTTCGCCACGTACTACTTCACCAGTCATAACTGATTCTTCAATATTATCATAGCCATACATTCTAGCTACTTCTTCAGCAATATCAGCACCTTGACTCATATCCATACTTCTAAATGATGGTATCTCAGATTTTAAAACATCTCCATCAAATTGAGTTGGAATAAATAGTCTATTAAGCATTTTTGCCATTTCATCTACTTGAATTTTTGTACCTAGCAAATTATTGATCTTATTATAATCAACCTCGATTACTTTAGGTTCAAGGTCACAATTTACAATATCGATTTCTCCACCAACAATCTCTCCAGCACCAAGCATTTCGACAAGAGTCATAACTCTTTCCATTACGCTTTTCGCATTACCAGCATCAACACCTTTAGAATATCTCATACCACTTTCAGTAGCCATTCCAAGCTCTCTAAGTGATTGTCTAGTATTAGCATATGTAAAAGTCGCACACTCAAAAAATACAGTAGTTGTTGTATCTTTAATCTCTGAGTTTTCTCCACCCATAATTCCAGCAATACCGATTGGTTTTTCAGCATCACAAATCAGCAGGTTTTTATTACTAAGAGTTCTTTCTTTCTCGTCCAGTGTTACAATTTTTTCGCCATCAGTAGCAGTTCTAACAATAATTTTCTTGCCAGCAACATCAGCCGCATCAAATGCATGCATCGGTTGTCCCATCTCAAGCATAACAAAGTTTATGATATCGACAACATTGTTTATTGGTCTAACACCAGCAGATTTAAGTCTTTTCTTCATCCATTCTGGTGACTCTCCCAATTTAACATTTTTGATAGCTCTTAGCATATACCTTTTACAAAACTCTGGGTTTTGAATTTCAACACTTAGATAATCATCAATACTCTCATTATTTTCAGTATACTTAACCTGTGGAGTTGTAATAGGAAGATCACATGCAGCAGCAACCTCTCTTGCCATACCAATAATGCTCAAGCAATCTGGACGATTAGATTCTGTTTCAAACTCAAACATAACATCATCCATGTTTAATACTTGTTTAATATCAGTACCAATTGTCTGCTCACCCTTTAGAATCATTATTCCATAAACGCCAGCACCTTCATATTCATCTTCAGTAATATTAAGTTCTTCACCAGAACACAACATACCAAAAGAAACAACACCTCTAAGCTTTCCTTTTTTAATCTTCATTCCACTTGGAATCTTTGCCCCGACTAATGCAACTGGCACAAAGTCTCCTTCTGATATATTACTTGCACCACAAACAATCTGAATAGGTTCTGATGAGTTTTCACTACCAACATTAACTTGACAGACCTGCAACTTATCAGCATCAGGATGCTTTTCAATCTTTTCAATCTTACCAACAACAACTTTTTCAATTCCGCCGCCTTGGCTCTCATAACCTTCAACACCAGTACCAGTACTTATCAAGTATGGCATCAACTCGTCAGGTGTAAGGTCTATATCAATATAATCTTTAATCCATTTATATGAAGCAATCATTAATATTTATCCCCTTTCCTATTTAAATTGTTTCAAGAATCTAACATCGTTTTCGAATAACAATCTGATATCAGTAATCGAATTTTTAATGTTAACAATTCTATCAAGTCCAAGTCCAAATGCAAATCCAGAATATTCATCTGGATCAATTCCACAGTTTCTAAGAACATTCGGATGCACCATTCCACAACCCAATAGTTCGATCATTCCAGTACCTTTACAAACTGAGCATCCTTTTCCACCACATGTTTTACATGTAGCATCAACTTCACCACTCGGCTCAGTAAAAGGGAAATGACCAGGTCTAAATCTAATCTTTGTCTCTTCTCCATACAACTCTTTTAAAAATGTATTAAGTGTAGCTTTTAAATCACCAAATGTAATTCCTTTACCAACAACAAGTCCCTCTATTTGGTTAAAAACTGGTGAGTGAGTAGCATCAACATCATCTGTTCTATAAACTCTACCAGGGCAAATCATTCTAATAGGTGGCTTTTGGTTAAGCATAGTTCTGATCTGTACTGGAGATGTATGAGTTCTAAGCACTATATCTTCTGAAACATAAAAAGTATCTTGCATATCTCTAGCTGGATGATCTTTTGGAATATTAAGCATCTCAAAGTTATACTTATCATATTCAACTTCTGGACCTTCCATAATATCAAAACCAAGACCTAAGAAAATATCTCTAATCTCATAATATCCTTTTGTGATTGGGTGAAAAGAACCAATTTTGCTCTTTTTACCAGGCAAACTAACATCTATTTTTTCTGCTTCAAATTTAGTTTCTTGTTCCGCTTCCAAACGTTTTTTCTTTTGCTCTTCAATAAGCTTAACAGCCAAATCTCTTAACTTGTTGACTTGCTTACCAAAAGCAGGTCTATCCTCTGGCGCTAAATCCTTCATCATCTTCATCATGCCAGTAATTGTGCCTTTTTTACCAACAAGTTCAACTTGAATTTGTTTAAGCATAGCACTATCTTTAGCATTAGCGATTGTCTCTTTCATTTGCTCAACTTGCTTTTCAATCTGAGCTTGAATAACATCTTTATTCATCAATAAACTCCTTTTTAAAAATAAAATAATAAAAGCCCCAAAATAAATATATCTATCTTGGGGCGAAAGCTTTAAAAACTTACACGGTACCACCCAAATTTTACGCAGTATCTGCGTCTTAATTTGAATATGTTAACGATCATACTTGACCGGCGTCAAAACGGCGCAACTCCAACATCGAAAATTCCTTTTACTAAGCGCAAACATTCTTTCAGCGACAAATGTTCATCTCTTTTTCCGCTTCGACATAAAAGGTTAATATGTCATCATAGTTTTTAGTTATATCTCTTTTATTAATTTTTCAAATTATTATAACACATTATAAAATATTTATACAAGTTTTTTAAGATAAATATATTTTCAACACAATATAATGCCTTAATGATAATTATTATACCAACTCTTTAGTAAACTTATCCATTCTTCTAACACCCTCAGAAATATTCTCAATTGAGTCTGCATAAGAAAGTCGTACAAATCCTTCTGCTCCAAAAGCAGAACCAGGTACAACAGCAACCAATTTAGATTCTAAAAGCATACCAGCAAAATCAATAGAATTCTTAATCTCTTTACCATTGAATTTCATTCCAAATGTTTTCGATATATTAACCATAATATAAAAAGCACCTTTTGGAAGATGACAGCTCATAAGTTTTGTCTTATTTATCATCTCATGCAATATCTTTCTTCTCTCATCAAACATCTCTTTCATTTCAAGCAACTGTGTCTTCATGCTTGTAAGAGCAACAACACTAGCATATTGCGCCATAGTGTTTGGATTTGATGTTGTGTGGCTTTGGAAAGATTTGATGATCTTAGCAATTTTCAAATCACAAGCAATATATCCAATTCTCCAGCCTGTCATAGCAAAAGATTTAGAAAGTCCATTAACGATAATTGTAATATCTTTTGTATCACTATCGATACAAGCGATAGAAACTGGCTCTCCCTCATAAGTAAGTTCATCATAAATCTCATCAGAAACAATGAATATCTCATGTTTCTTACACACCTCAGCAATTTCAGCAAGCTCTTGTCTTGTATAAACACTACCACACGGGTTTGAAGGCGAATTCATAATAAGTGCTTTTGTTTTTGGTGTTATAGCTTTTTCTATATTTTGAGCAGTAATTTTAAAATCTTCTTCCTCAGTAGCCTCTACCATAACTGGTACTCCATCAGCCATGCTAACCATTACTGGATAAGATACCCAAAATGGTGAAGGAATGATTACTTCATCACCAACGTTTAATATTGCTTGAAAAACATTAGTCAATGAGTGTTTCGCTCCATTAGAAACAACAACTTGATCTGCAACATAATCAAGATCATATTCTTTTTTAAGTCTAGCACAAATTGCGTTTTTCAAATCTGGTGTACCTGCTGCATCAGTATACTTTGTAAGTCCTTTATCCAGTGCCTCTTTTGCCGCATCCTTGATAAACTCAGGTGTGTCAAAATCAGGCTCTCCTGCACCAAAACTGATAACATCTTTACCTTCAGCTTTTAAAGTTTTTGCCATAGCAGTAATCTTTAGTGTCGCGGATGGTTGAATTGTTTGTAATTTAGTAGATAAATCCATTATATCTCCTTTAAATTTATATTATATATTTTATAACTTCAACTTTATAAAAAAACGCCTTTTGCTAAAAAACAAAAAACGTTGATTTCTTTCAACTTCTAAAACTGATAAAACTATTTTGATGAATCTAAATCATTCTCAACATCAGAATTTTGAACAGTAGCAACAGCTGATTTTGAAATAACCATTTTAATACCGTCAGGATCACATGAAATAGTTACTAAATCATCCTTAACAGTTTCAACTGTACCATAAAAACCACCAATAGTCTTAATCTTGTTACCTTGCTCTATTGACGCTAGCATTTCTTTAACTTTTTTATTACGCTTTCTTTGAGGTAATATCATTAAAAAGAAAACTACTGCAAACATTAATGCTATAAATAATATGTTTGAGCTACCACCTTCAGCTACCCCACCTGCTGCACCTGCACTAGGCATTGCGCATGATGAAAAAATATCTGGCATAATTAACACCTCTCTTCTATACATAAATAATATCTTTAATATATAATATCTTTAGTATATAGTCAATAAATTTCAGCAATTTTAAGCAAAAAGCTTCTATTATCTATCAGAATATGTCGCACTATCACCAGATGTGACGTTTATCACACCACTATTAATGCCCATATTAGCTAGTTCATCTATTACAGAATCCATCCATACAGCTTTTTCAAATACCATCTTTGATTGCCCAAATTTCACAACAAAACCTTGAGCTGTTTGCATATAAATATTATTTATATTTGTAAAATCTATCTCAACTACATCTTCATTTATCAGTGGAAAGTTTACGTTTTTAATAATATTTAGTAATGATTCGATCTCGTAATCGTTATTAACTTTTAGCTTCTGCCCAACAATAGGAGTTTCTATTTCCAAACCCACAACATTTGTATAACGAAAAACATCGGAAGTTATCTCTTCTAAAATATTAGCATCTCTATCTAAAACATAACCCACATCATTATACAAAACAGTAACTAAAGGAGTTCTTTCATAAACTTCAATCCTTATCATTGAAGGATATATTCTTTTCAAATCAAAAAACTCCAAGTATGGATCAGCATTTATGGACTTTTCGATTCTGTTTTTGCTTATCGCAAAAAGATTATCATCAATTTCTATACCTGAAAGACTTGTGATATATGCTGATTCAATTTTAAAATTACCTTGAACTTCTATTTTAGCAACTCTGAAATATTTATATCCTACGATACATAATGAAACAATAAGAATCAATATAAATATAACCATTGCTATTCCACTTTTTCTATTTTTTTCTTTCAAATATTTTCTCCTTTGTAACGTTATCTAATTTTTACAGTTATCTAGATTTAATTATATTAGCACCTAAACTTCTTAAAACCTCATCTATTTTCTCATATCCACGCTCGACTAGTTCTATATTTTCAACAATTGTCTCGCCCTCAGCAACTAACCCAGCCATAAGCAATCCAGCACCACCACGCAAATCCATTGCAATAACGTCCGTACCATAAAGCGTTTTAACACCACGAACAATCGCCACTCTGTTTTTAACCGTAATGTTTGCGCCCATTCTAATCAGCTCTGCAATATGTTTAAATCTATTATCAAACACATTTTCTATCACGATACTTGTTCCATCAGACACACAGCAACATGCACACATCTGTGCTTGCATATCAGTTGGAAATCCTGGATATGGTGCCGTTTCAATCAAGTGCATTTCTTTTATTCGATCTTTTACAATGATACTAATAGCATCATCATAAATCTTAATATTTGCACCAGCCTCTTTAAGTTTAGAAATAATAGAATATAGATGTTCATCTTTTGTATTTCTAAGTATCAAATTCCCCTTTGTCATAGCCACAGCAGTCATATATGTCCCTGCTACTATTCTATCAGAAAGGCAATGATAAGTCAGTCCATAAAGCTTTTTTACACCCTCAATAGTAATTGTGCTAGTTCCTGCACCAGATACTCTACCACCCATTTGGTTGATAACATTTTGCAACTCAACAATTTCTGGCTCTCTTGCAGCATTTCTAATAATCGTTTCGCCTTTTGCTTTTATTGCCGCCATCATTATATTTTCTGTTGCACCAACACTTGGGTAATCCAAATGTATATGTGCACCTTTTATTTCATCCGTTTCACAATAAATATATCCAGAAAACTCTCTAACATTTATATTCATCTCTCTTAAACCTTTTAGATGTAAATCAATCGGTCTAGTCCCTATCTCACACCCACCAGGATAAGTAAATTTTGCTTTTTTAAACCTCGAAATCACAGGTCCTAACATAAATATTGATGAGCGAATTTCCTTTGCTAATGAATCAGGCATCTCCCAACTATCCGCATCAGCACAATTGATCATCACTGTATTGCCTTCAAGTTTTACTTTTGAACCAATACTTTTCAGCATTGATAACATATTGTGAGCATCTCTAATAAGTGGACAACCATGAATAATCACTTGCTCATCAGTTAAAAGAGCCGAAGCAAAAACTGGCAATGCAACGTTTTTTGCTCCTTGTATTTCAATCTCACCAAATAGTTTTGAGCCTCCATTAATAATATATTTCGCCATATAACACCTCCAATATCAGTATTAACGCATTAATACTAATACAATATAGGATATATTATTCTTTCAACTTTAATATTGTTACATAGCCAAATTCTATTATTTTATTGTTTATTTGATGTTTATAATCTATTTCCTTGATGTGATATGTTTAAAAGTATCCCAATTTCTGCCATAAATACGATTAAAGCAGTACTACCTGCACTAATAAACGGTAAAAGAACACCTGTTGGTGGCATACTCTTAGTTACAACAGCAATATTTAGCAGTACCTGAATTGCAATCGTCATAGTGATTCCTGTTGCAAGCAACATTCCAAATACATTTGGAGCTCTAAATGCAGTTCTTACTCCTCTAAATATCAGTACAAAGAACAGCCCCATAAGGACAATAGCACCGAAAAATCCTAATTCCTCGCAAAAAATAGAAAAAATAAAGTCAGATTGACCATAAGGTAGGTATAAAAATTTCTGCATACTATTACCAACGCCTCTGCCAAATATCCCACCCGAACCAATAGCATAAAGAGATTGCAATATCTGATAACCCTTTCCAGATGGATCGTCCTCTGGTGTTAAAAATGCAAAGAATCTAACAATTATATGCTCTTCTTTCAAAACAGCGATAACAGCTGCAATGATTCCAATTATAATAAAGCCAAACAAATATGTCTTTCTCACTCCACCAATCATCATTAAAATCCAAACAATTGCACATATAATTAAAACAGCACTATAATTTGGTTGAAGTGCAATCAAACCACACATTGAAGCAGTTATCAAAAACACTGGTAATACACTATATTTAAATTTATCAATATTATCTTGATTATCGTTTAATATCTTGGCTATTGAAACAACAAGGAAAAATTTTGCTAATTCGGAAGGTTGTATTGTTATAAATCCTAGATTCAACCACCTATATGACTTGTTTATCTCCACACCAATTCCTTTTGCAAAAACTAAACTTAAAAGAACTAAAGAAATAATAATTCCGATATATTTTAAAACACCTAGTTTGTTATAATCAAATATCATTGCAAAAATCATAAGCACTAATCCCATAATAGCACCCATTATTTGCTTTTTGAAAAAGTAAAATCCATCATTATATAGTGAACTATTCTCAGCAAAGTAAAAACTAGAGCTAAAGACCATTACTATTCCAATCATAACTAAAATTATCGTGACAACTAAAATAGTATAGTCATAATTTCTTTCTTTCAACTTTAACATTAGACACCCCTTTTAGATATAAAAATATCTATAAACCATTAACTATATCTTTAAAAGTTTCGCCTCTGATTTCAAAATTTTTGAACATATCATAACTTGCACATGCTGGAGAAAGCAATACATTATATCCTTCGCAAGCATAATCTTTCGCCATCATTATCGCACTATCAAAACCATCAGCAGTATAGATATTAGAAAAACTGCTTTTCTTTGCGCTACTAAGTAAATTTTCCTTAGTTTCACCAATTGCAATAACCGTTTCAATTTCATCAGTGAACATTTCAAACAGCTCATCAAAACAGTTCTTTTTATCATAGCCACCCAAAATTAGCACTGTTGGTCTATCCATCGCTTTTATAGCATTTATAGTAGCATCTGGATTCGTGCCTTTTGAGTCGTTTATATATCTTACTCCATCAAACTCTCTAACAAATTCGATTCTATGTTCAACACCACCAAATTCAATAAGCGTTTTTCTTATAACCTGCGGACTAACTCCACATACAAAAGCCATACCTGCACATGCAAGTGCATTTTCTATATTATGATCGCCAGGTATCTTTACATCATTTTTATCGATAATGAATGTCTCACTTATCCCATCTTTAAAAATAATATTGTCATCCTTTAAAAATACACCATAATCAAGAATTTCTTTTCTGCTAAACCATACTACTTTAGATTTGGTTTTTTCAGCCATCAATCTTGTAATCTCATTATCATAATTAAGAACACAATAATCATTCTCATTTTGATTTTTATATACAAGCTCTTTACATTCAATATAGTATTCCATCGTCAAAAATCTATCTAAATGATCTTCTGTAATATTCAGCACAGCGGAAACTTTTGGTTTAAAATCAGCTATTGTTTCGAGTTGCAATGCTGCTGATTCCAAAACAATTGCATCACCTTCGTCAGTGTTTAATGCCATCTTAGCAAGCGGAATCCCAATGTTGCCTAGAACATGTGTTGTTCTACCAGAGTTTTTAAACATCTCACCTGCAAGCGCTGTTGATGTTGTTTTACCATTTGTTCCAGTAATCGCAACAAAATCACCTTTAGAATGTCTATATCCAAGCTCCATTTCTGCGATAACTTCTTTATTCAATTCATATGCTTTTTGAATAAAATCTAGTCTAGGTGGAACTCCAGGACTAAGCACCATCATATCAATATCTTTTATTGCATCAATAGGGTTTTCACCAAGATACATTTCCTTGGCAATTTCACCGAATAATTTTTGTGATTCCTCATCAAAATCGCTCAGTTTTTTACTATCATTTAATATGACATAAGCACCTAGCTGGTATAAAAGCTCGGCACATGCAACGCCACTCAAACCCATACCAACTACCATTACTTTTTTATTATTATAATTCATTTATTTCTCCTTAAAAAGTAAGTGCTAATAGAGTTAGCAGACATAAAATTGCTGTTATTATCATATAAGAAACCACGATTTTCGTCTCTTTAACACCTTTAAGCTCAAAGTGATGATGTAAAGGTGCCATTTTAAATATTCTTTTACCATTTCTCAATTTATACGATCCAACTTGCAAAATAACAGATACAGTTGTAATCATAAACATAAAACAAACGATAGGTAAAATTAACTGCAAACGAGAGAATATAGCCATTACTGACAGTGCAGCACCTAGACCTAATGAACCAGTATCCCCCATAAAGACTTTTGCAGGATACGCATTAAATCGCAAAAACCCAAGACATGCACCAGCTAATGCTGCTGAAAAAACAATCATATTACTCATATCAGAAGCTATTCCTATTCTACCTTGGTTTTGATAAACTAAAACCAAACCAGAGAATATAAAGCAAAATGTTATACTCGAAAGAAGCGAAACACTTGACGCTAAACCATCAAGTCCATCAGTTAAGTTAACACTATTTGCCATACCTACAATTACAAAAACAGTAAACGGAATATACCACACTCCTAAATCCCACTCAACGTTAAAAATTGGCACTACTAAACTAGAGCCAACATCAACATTGTTATATGCATAAATTGCAACGAATAAGCCCAATATGATTTGTGCAAGCATTTTCTGCCATGCACGCAAACCCAATGACCTTTTTTTAAGCACGATGATCATGTCATCGACTAATCCAATTAGGCAAAAGCCTAAAAAAGCTGCAATAGCTACCAGAGTCATGCTCATTTCGCCTCTTGCAAATATAAGCGTCGTAGCAATAGCACCTATTAATATAATAATACCGCCCATTGTTGGCGTACCGGCTTTACCTAAATGACTTTGTGGTCCATCTTGTCGAATTTGTTGCCCAGCTTTAAGCCTTTTAAGCAATGGTATTATCACATACCCTGCAGCCAGCGCAATAAAAAACGAAACTATTATTGATAATATTTGTAATCTCATTTTACCCTCTTTATTGTCTTCATTTGTTTATATTTCATTTAAAAGTTTTTTTACAATCACTTTTTCATCAAAATCTCTTCTAACACCATTAATCTCTTGATATGTTTCATGCCCTTTACCTGCTAAAATAACAATATCATCTTTTTCAGCCATTTTAAGAGCACAGTTAATCGCTTCTTCTCGGTTTTCAATGATTATATATTTGCCACCGCTTTGCTTCATACCCTCTTCAACTTGATTGATAATATCCATTGGTTTCTCAGTTCTAGGGTTATCAGAAGTTATTATCGAAAAATCTGAAAGTCTACCAGAAATTTCACCCATAAGCGATCTTTTTCCAACATCTCTGTCGCCTCCGCATCCAAAAACAGTTATAATCTTTGCTTTTGCAAAACGAATAACTGATGATATTGTACTTTCCAAACTATCTGGAGTATGTGCATAATCTAGAATAATCGAGAAACCTTTATCTTTTGAATCAAGAACTTGACACCTACCATCTACTGCTGGTATATTACACAACCCTTCACTCGTCTTTTTAAAATCCATATTTAACAGGTTACAAGTAGCAAGTGCACTAAGCGCATTTGATACATTAAAATATCCTGTTAACTTCATAGAAACTCTATCAACTAACTTTCCATATTCAAAATAATCAAAGTCAATACCCTTTGCTTGAACACTGATATTTTCAGCACAAAAGTCGCATTGTTCATCAATGCCATAAAAAAACACTTTACCGCTACTAGCATTTTTCATTTCAACATGTGCATTATCATCAATATTCAATATCGAAATTTTTGAGCTGGTAAATAACTTACTTTTTGCATAAGAATAACTCGTAAAATCTTTGTGGAAATCCAAATGGTCTTGAGTTAAATTGGTGAATATACCGATATCAAATTCAATACCAGCAACTCTGTTTAAATGCAACGAGTGTGAAGATACTTCCATTATCAAGTATTCACATCCCTTTAAAACCATATCATTTATAAGTGCATTGAGATCTGGCGATTCTGGCGTTGTATGCGATGCATATACAACTTCATAGCCTATCATATTTTGAATAGTTCCTATAATACCAACTTTTTTCCCATTAGCTTCCAAAGCCGATTTAATAAGATATGTTATTGTAGTTTTACCGTTTGTACCCGTAACACCGATCATTTTCAGCTTTTTAGCGGGATTATCGTAAAACTTACATGATATCAATGCCATAGAAGTTCTATCGTCTTTTACTATAATCTGCGGAACATCAATATCAAGCTGCCGTGTTACCATTAATGCACTAGCACCATTTTCAACAGCTTTCTTAGCATAACTATGACCATCTACATTAAATCCAGAAATACAAAAAAACAAATCGCCTTTTTGGACTTTTCTCGAATCATAATTTATACCTGTCACTTCAAAATCATAGGTAAAATTCTTTATGTGCTTAACTCCACTCACCAATCTAGATATCTTCATATTAAAACCCTTATTTAAAATTCTTCTTAATATAATATATACTTTACTCAATATTATCAAGTATTTCACAATATTATGTTCTATTTACAGCAATAATTACACACTGTTTTACTTTATTGTTATAATAGTTCCAGTATTCACCTCAGCATCTTTAGGAATATTCTGAAAAGCTATTGTTTCACCTTCAATTTCACCATATAATGCTAAACCCAATTCAGTAACAACGCCCTGTGCTTCTTCTATTGATAAGCCTAAAAGATTAGGTACTAAAACAATTTTTTGCTCCCCTTCCACCCCTTCGCTCATATACAGTAAAACTTCACTGCCATCAGGGACTTCTTCTCCCGGCATTGGTGTCTGGTTTAAAACTTTTCCATATCCATATAGAATATATTCAAGTCCTGCATCACTAATTTTGTTGATAGCATCTCCAGTGTCTAAATCTAGCACATCAGGAACTTTTACATACTTGACCTTTTTCACGCTCGAAGATGGAATATTTGCATATTTTAGCGAACTATCTAAAACTTCTTTAACATAAGGTGCCGCAACAATGCTACCAAAACTAGATCCAGCAGTTGGTTCATCAACTGTTATAAGTACAACAAACTCTGGATTTTCTACTGGTGCAAATCCAACAAACGATGATATGTTCTTTCCGATCATTATTGATCCATCTGTATCATATTTTTGCGCTGTTCCAGTTTTTCCTCCAACATTATAACCATTGATTGCTGCATTTTTTCCGCTTCCATTATCAACAACACTTTGCAATACTGCCTTCATCTGCTCCGATGTTTCAGTAGTGATTACTTTTCTAATCGTCTCACTTTTAAAATCTTGTATTGTGAGTCCTTTTTCATTTTTAATCTCTTTTATTAGCAATGGTCTTTTTAGCTCTCCACCATTAACAATCGCACAAACTGCTGATGCCAATTGCAATGGAGTTACTGCTATACTTTGACCAAAACCTATTCTTGCAAGGTCAAAACCCTGAATGTATTTTGAATTTCGAACTATACCTTCACCCTCATATATTACATCTACACCAGTTTTACTTCCAAAACCAAAGTTATAAATGTAATCGTAGAACATATCTGTTTCCATCTTCAATGCCATTTTCATAAATGCAGGATTACATGAATTTTGAACAGCCTCTGTAAAAGTCTGTAATCCATGCGGGTTATAATCACGCCAACACTTAATTTTTTGACCATCAACAACATGATATCCTACGCAATTAAAAGTATCATCTAATGCATAAACCCCAGTATCCAAAGCACTTGCTGCTGTAATTATCTTAAAAGTAGATCCTGGCTCATAGGCATCAGTAAAAACCCTGTTTCTTATCAAATCTTGCAACAGTTCTAAATCATCTCTTGGTGGATTATTCAAATCAAAATCTGGATAACTTGCAACAGCCAAAATCTCTCCAGTTGTTGGATTCATTACAATTCCTTGACTACCAGCTGCTCCATGTTCAACATATGCATCTTCCAAAGCTTTTTCCAAAAACATTTGAATAACTTCGTCTATTGTTAATATTACATTATAACCGTTTTCTGGTTCAACATACATATTTTCGCCATATGGAATTGTTTTTCCGCTAATATCAGTTTCACCAATAATAACTCCTGGCTTTCCAGAAAGATATTTATTATATTTCGCTTCAATACCCTCAAGACCAATACCATCATTTGATGTTATTCCAATAACAGAAGTAAGAAAATCAGAATTTGTATAATACCTTTTTGTATCAACTGTAAATCCTACGCCTTTTAGATTCAGTTGTCTAACCTTATTAGCTGTTTCCTTATCAACCTGCCGCTTAATCCACACTTGAGATTTACTCTTATCAACTACTTTAGTATAAACAGTTTGATATTCTAAATCCAATATTTCAGATAATTCACGAGCTAATATTTCTGGATTTTCAACATCAGATATATTAACATAAATAGTATCAATAGCCGAACTATGTGCCAAAACATTGCCGTTTCTATCCAAAATATCTCCACGCTTTGCCGAAACATTGAACTCTCTAGTCCACTGCTCTTCTGCTTTTGCTTGATACTTTTCAGCGTCTACAAACATAATAATTGCTAATCTAACTATTAACGCTAAAAAAATTAAGCTAATTATCCCTAAAATGACAATCAGCCTGTTTTTACTTTCTACCGAAGATATTGCCAAGTAAGCTCACTCTCCTATATATATTATTATTTAATTACTATTACTCAATTTCTTGCAAATCCATATAGTATATTTGTTTACTATCTGGATAATACATTCCAAGTTCATTTTTCGCAGTTTTTTCTATTATACTGATATCATCAATCAAAGATAAATCTAGCTCTTTGCTCTCAATCTCAGCTTCAATTGCTGCTATCTCTCTTGATAATTTTCTAAGTTCTTCATCCTTTTTACAAATATATGAATATCTAGTTATTAAAAGACTAGAAACCGCAAATATCACAACCCCATATATCATCATTACAATTAATTCAGTTTTTTTATCTCTTTTTTTCCTGTTTTTATTTCTTGCAATGTTTCTTTTAATATGTTTTGTTGTGCTATATTTATATTTAACATTTGATTTGCCACTTTTTTCATCAACATCTATATCTTTTGGCTTATCAACTTTTTTTTTCGGCTTATCTACATTTTTTTTTGGCTTATCTACCTTTTTTTTCGCTTCATTTATCTTTTTTTTCTTAATCGGTTCTACCTTGCTAATTTGCTCTTCTTTACTAATTGGCACTTCAATTTTTTCTTTTGTTTCTTTCTTGCTTTTTCTATTTATTTTAAATATTTCTATTTCTTTTTCGTCATCTTTGCCTATATCGTCACTAGGTATGTTTATGAAAGCATTTCTATTGCTATTTTTTTTACTATTTTTACTCATGAAATTCGCCCTAACATACTTTTGTATTTGATATTAAACTATCACATTATATTAAGAAAGTAAATTCTTTTTATTAAATTATAAGCATGGATTTTTCCTACAAAATTTCTACAACTCTAAGTTTTGCACTTCTAGATCTACTATTTTCATCAAGTTCAGATGGTTTTGGATAAATCGGTTTTCTAGTGATAACTTTACCAGTTGGTTTTTTTCCACAAATACATATTGGAGCGTCCGGTGGACACTTACAGGGATATTGCATATCTCTAAAGTAGTTTTTTACGATCCTATCTTCTAAAGAATGAAAGGTTATTATTACTAATCGCCCCCCCGATTTTATAACCTTTACAAAGCCATCCAATGCCACTTCCAAGTTTTTAAGCTCATTATTAACTTCAATTCTAATAGCTTGAAAACATCTCATTGACGGGTGCTTGATTCCTTTTCGTGCAGCAAGTGGCACTGCTGCTTTGATAATCTCTGTAAGTTCACCAGTTGTAGAAATCGGCTTTTTAGCTCTAAATTCTACAATAAACTCCGCAATTCTTTTAGACCATTTTTCTTCGCCGTATTTATAAAATATATCGGTGAGTTGCTGCGCACTATATTCATTAACAACATCCTTAGCTGTAAATCCTGAACTATTATCCATGCGCATGTCGAGCTCAACGTCGGCTTTGTATGAGAACCCCCTCAAATGGTCGTCAATTTGAAATGATGAAACACCTAAATCTAAAAGTGCACCATCAATTTCGTTTATATTAATTTTATTTAATATACTAATTATGTTTTTATAATCATCGTGCACAATGTACACGTTGTTATCATCTGTATTTAATCGCTCATATCCCCTAGTTACAGCTTCTGGATCTTTATCGATTCCTATCAAAGTTCCGCCAGGTGATATTTTTTTTAATATTTCTTTTGCATGTCCAGCGCCGCCCAATGTTCCATCGACTATTGTTTTACCAGGAGAAAGAATCAAATTATCCAAGCATTCATTTAGTAAAACTGGAATGTGCTTTCTTTCTTCCATAATATCTGTTTACCATCCTTCAGGTTTTTCCATAAAACTATTTAAATATTGATCGTATGTTTCTGGCTTCCATATGTCAATCTTTTCTCCGTCTCCGACAATAGCAACTTCTACTTCTATATCAATCCCTGCATGTTCCATATAATCAGAAGGTATGATCATTCTTCCTGCTTTGTCAAACTTAGAAGGTCTTACAATACTAGCAAGCCATGTTTTTCTTCTATCTGCTTCATTATCAAATATATCTTTATTATTGTATTGATTAAATTGTTCTTCCCAGACTTTGGCAGGAAAAATAGAGATTCTTTTATCTTTCCATTTAGCAATATAAATTTCTTCCCCCACTATCTCTCGAAAGTTTGGCGGAACGACTATTCGACCTTTTTGATCCACATTACGTGGGTATTTGCCAAAACATACTGCCATAATATCTGCCTTTATATGATTCAATACTACTCAGATTCAATTACCATGTTTTTCCAAAAATCTGATCATTCGCCCCACTTGCCTGTTCTTTAACTAATTTTACACTTATTTCAATAAAAAATCAAGCGTTTTTTAGCCATTTAAGCTTTTTTATATGATATTTTTTTCCATTCTAAGCCTTTTTCGATATATCACCCCCAATTATCTATATTTATTTTTTTGTATATGTTAAAATATTATTACTTAGAAAGCTTCCTACAACAATTATTACAATTCTAAGAGGAGATTTATGAAATATAGAAAATTGGGAAAAGAAAAAAACAAAGTATCAATTTTAGGTTTTGGTCTAATGAGGTTGCCAGTAATTGATGGTGACAATACTAAAATCGATGAAATTAAAGCAAACGAGATGTTGGACTATGCTTATAACAATGGAGTGAATTATTTTGATACAGCATATCCATATCACGGAAATGGTTTTAGCGGTCATGGCTCTAGTGAGAAATTTTTAGGAAAATACATTGAAGATAAACGTGACTCTGTTTATATTGCTACAAAAATGCCCTCTTGGTTGGTTAATAAAGAGGAAGATCTTCAAACGATTTTTGACGAGCAATTAAAGACTTTAAACGTAGAATATTTTGATTACTATATGCTCCACACTTTAACAGATTCTCATTTTAGTAAACTAAAAAAATTAAACGCCTTTGATTTTTTAGATAAGCAAATAGCCGATGGCAAGATAAGAAATGTTGGTTTTTCATTCCACGATTCATATCATGTTTTTGAAGAAATAATAAACTACTATGATTGGGGTTTTTGCCAAATACAATACAACTTTTTAGACGTTGATTATCAGGCAGGCACAAAAGGCTTATCTCTAGCATATGAAAAAAATATAGATGTCATAATTATGGAACCACTTCGTGGCGGCAAACTCCTAGATTTAAATAACGAAGCAAAAAATCTACTAAAAGGAATGGATCCAAAAAGAACAATAGCCGATTGGGCATTTTCTTGGCTATATAGTAGCAAGAAACTTTCTGTGGTTTTAAGTGGCATGTCAACATTGGATCAAGTAAAAGAAAATGTGCAAATTGCTAAACTATCAGACGAAAAAGCCTTATCAGATTACGAGTATGAAGTTATAAGCAAAGTAAACGAGATTATTCAACAAACTACAAAAATCCCATGTACAGCATGCGGTTATTGTATGCCTTGCCCTTCAAATGTCAATATACCTGGGTGTTTTTCCTGCTATAACAATTACTATCTTTTTGGTGATAGCCAAGGAGCAAAAAGCAGTGCAATATCACAATATAATTTTAGAATCACAAAAAAATCATTTGCTTCAAATTGTATTGATTGCAAATTATGCGAAACTCATTGCCCACAAAATATTAAAATTAGTGATGAATTAAAAAAAGTGGCTAAAGTGCTAGAATAACA
>JMSV01000035.1_pt1 | contig 38436 bp, 31 predicted proteins | sample 179021 | NCBI WGS metagenome assembly JMSV01 (sample SAMN02769581, study PRJNA246767) | bioreactor metagenome | isolation source: Culture-2 Bioreactor Bmz derived from microbial biomass from the upper 2 cm... | place: Germany: Bremen | collected day 87 after inoculation | reverse complement strand
CTATGTGAAGGACCTTTTCTAACTTATTATTTTTTCTCTTTTTTATTTTTTAAAATAAGGTGTGCGGGCTGGCTCATTCCAATATGACAACAATTCGTCATCCATTCTAGCAATAAATAATTGATATCCACCCGTTTCTTGAACAGTAAGAATTTCATCTACCATATTAGCCACAACTTCGTTTCCTTTTTCTTTTAAATATTTTACAGATGCTCTATAAGTAATAAGCATTTCCATCAATGTAGTTGCTCCACAACCGTTAACAACACACATCAATTTTTCACCACTCTTAACGTCTAAATCTTTTAATAATTCATCCATTAATAGCGCAACAGTCTCATCAGCAGTCTTAACAGGAACCTTATATCCTCCGCCTTCACCGTGTTGACCCATTCCAACGCCCATTTCGTCATCAGCTAGAACTGCTAAAGCTCCACCAGTAACTGGGTGTGTTGCTCCTGTTAGTGAAACAGAAATAGCTCCCATATTATCAGCAAACTTTTGTGTGATTGCAGCAACTTCTTCTAACGATTTACCTTGAGCTGCAGCTCCACCAGCGATTTTATAAGCTGGAACACAACCAACAAAACCACGTCTATTATCTGCATCATCTCTAGGTGCAGTTGTAATATCTTCTTGAGTAACAACTTTAACTACGTTTATGCCTGCTTTTTTTGCCGCCTTCATTGTAAGGTTAGCGGTTAGCATATCACCAGCATGGTTAAGTACAACAAATAAAATACCTTTCCCTTTATCAGCAAGCTTTAAAGCTTCTATGCAAAGTTCAGGACCAGGAGCTGCAAAAATATCTCCACATACAGCAATATCAACCATACCTTCTCCAACAAATCCTTGAAGTGCTGGCTCGTGACCAGTTCCACCTAATGTTACAACAGTAACTCTATCCTCATCTTTTAGCTTCTTGTTAACAACAATATTACCGTTTACTAACTCTATGATATCTTTGTTAGCAAGTGCTAAACCCTCGAGTAGTTCTTGTGTCAAGTTGGATGGATCATTGATGAATTTTTTCATATTTTTCGTTTCCTCCTATTTAATTTGTAGCCATTTAAAGTGCTACTAAAATCATATATTAACAAGGAAATAAATACACCAGCATCCATGATACCGATTGTAGATTCCTTGTGAAAACTTACTCTTCCAAAATTTTAATACCCTGTTCCTTGTCTAACCACTTTGCTATATATTCTATTAATTATACATCATAATTGATAAGCCTGCACTTGCATTTTCGAAATTTGTCATATCATTACATTAAAAATATATTAACAAGCGTATTTATACATGTCAAGGATTTATTGATTTTAATCTATACATATTTTCACTTATCATAGAGCATACACAAATATATAAAAAAAAACAGGACAACCTTTAAAAAGACTTTCCTGTAACTTTATTATTCAAACTTATATTATCCCTGTTTTACAACTTCCTCAGCTATCTTTTGATCTACAAAAATATGGGTAATGATTCCACATTTCAAGGCTCCTATCAAGTTCTTTGTAGTAGTATTACATCTACACACTCCCATAACTACATCTGCTTTTTTCAACTGATCCATAGAGATTCTATAAACCAAATCTGAATCGTTATTTATAACATTACCATCTTCATCATAATAATATGATACCATATGCCCCACCGCTGTTTTAATCTTTTCTCCAAACCTTGAAGCCGTTGCAAGGTCAGGAACTGATGGATGGTTTTCAATATTGACAATTGCAAAATTGATTTTTTCCCATTTTTTTTGTATGCCTTGATATAGTTCAAAGGATCGAATATTTTCAAGCTCTTCGCTATTCTCATAGAATGCTGGTGCAAGAATAAAGTTGGGGGTTAATCCAGTCGCTTGAGAAAATGCTCGGCACAGCTCATCCGTATGATAATTTTTATTCGCAGTAGCTGAGTTTCCAACAAGCGAGCATACATCACCATTAAGCTTTACATCAAACTCTAATTGCTCAGTTTTTTTAACAACAGCACCTATCATATTGCCCCAGCTCATGCCAACGCAATCTCCATCTTTTAACGTATCCAATAAAAATTCATATGATGATTTAACAATCATTTTTTCTGTCATGCTATTAGAGTTAACACCCTTAATCAAGTTTCCGCCTTTTATTCCATATCTTTCACAGATTGTATCTAAAATAACATCATCCGATTCGAACGGTGAGTGGATTTTTATCTCTACTATTCCTAAGTCTTTTGCATCCGCTAAGTATTTGCTGACCAAAGGACGCGAAACACCCAAAACTTTTGCAACCGCACTTTGATTTAAATTATCTTCATAGTACATTTTTGCTACTGATACAAGCATTTGTACTTTCTCGTTATCCACAATTATTGCTCCATTTCAAATATCTATCGTAAAACTACTGTTAGTGAATTCAAACACAACTAATTAAAGAGCCGACAAAATATGTCATCCATCCATTTTTTCAATTAAAATAATATTGTATTAAGGAAAATCAATTTAAAAATTTCTTAAAAAATTCATCAATAATTTATCATCAAACAGTTTTTCGTTATTCATTATACATTATGCTCTAACAAAAATCAAAGTTTTATAATGCAAAATAACCATATTTATTCATTTAAATGCTATTTTCCAAAATAAACCCTAACAAACAACCATCTTTATCCAATTCAATCAATAAAAGAATATGAAATTTTCGATTCATATTGTCTTCACATTTGTTTTCTATTCTATATATAATAAGAATAAAGGAGAACACAAATGAAAAATAAATTTAATTACAGACGTCTTTTACAAATTGTATTTTTTGCACTAATCGCTCTTATCAGCATCAACCATAACCTTGTGGAGCGAGGAATCAATATCCCAATTATCTCATCAGCATCACTGCATGCACTTTGTCCATATGGTGCAGTTGAGTCTTTTATCGCAATTATTACGGCAGGAACAATGGTAAAAAAAGTCCATGAAGCTGCGATTGTGCTTTTAGCAATTGTTCTAGTTTTAGCTGGATTATTCGGACCAGTATTTTGTAGCTATGTATGTCCTCTTGGAAGTTTTCAAGAATGGTTATCGAAAATAGGAAAAAAACTGTTTCCTAAAAAATTCAACAAATTCGTCCCAAAAAAGCTTGATAAATGGCTTAGATTTACAAGATATATCATCTTAATTTGGACAGTATACTTATCTACAATGTCATTAAAACTGGTTTTTGAGGCTTATGATCCATATTATGCACTGTTTAACTTTTGGTCAGGAGAAATAGCTATAACAAGCCTTATCGTATTAGGTCTTGTAATTATATCATCACTATTTATTGAGCGTGCATGGTGTAAATATGCTTGTCCATTTGGTGCACTGCTTGGTCTAACAAATTTGTTTAGAATCTTCAAAATCAGAAGAAGTGAATCCACTTGCACAAGTTGTAATCTTTGTTCAAAAAACTGTCCAATGAATATCGATGTTGCAAAAAGCGAAGTGGTCAAAGATCATCAATGCATCTCATGTGGAATATGTACATCCGAGCAAGCCTGTCCAGTAGCAAGCACAGTTTCATTATCTACAAAGAAAAGTAAACATATTACAGATAAGATTGTTGCTATTACAATAGTCGTGATTTTAATTACTGGAATCGGAATCGCAAAACTAACAGGTGCATTTATTACAGAATCTGAAAAGAAACCGATAAAGATCGAATCTGGTAAGTTTGCTGGACAATCTGACCCTGCTGATATTCGCGGCTCATATTCTCTTTTAGACATCAGCAACTCTTTTGACATTTCTGTTGAAACTCTCGCAAAGGCTTTTGATGTAGACTCTGAAAACAAAGAGGATTTCCAAATCAAAAACTTCGAAGCTCTATATGATAATGTTGGCACAAGCTCAGTAAGGCAGTTTGTTGCACTCTATACTGGTCTACCATATGATGGTGAATCTGACGGTTTACCACTTAGTGCAATAGAAGTTTTACTTGAAGATGGAAAGATTTCTAAGGAGCAATATGATTTATTCAAAAATAAATATATCGGCGAAGAGGATATATCAGAATCAGAAACTACCACACAAGAAGATCCAAATTCTGAATCGCTTGAACCACAAGTAGAAGAACATGAATCAGCAATAATAGATGGCGAAGATGATCATGACGAACAAGAACATACAACAGTAAGTGGATCAACAACTGTTCAAGATGCTTTAGATTTAGGAATTTCTTTAGCGGATTTAGAATCAATTTTAGAGTCAAAAGATTTGGATAATAATATGCTTGTAAAAGATATTGCAAAAAACAACGGTTTAAGATTTTCACAAATCAAAGATCAGCTTAATGCGATATTGGAGTAAAAGCCCACAAACTACTTGTAGTATTTTTAGAAAATAATATTTCCAGTTTCAAGCTGGTATAGTAGAAATTAACGTATAATTATAGTAAACTAAAGTATAATTAAAATAGAACGGAGAGGTTTTATGGCATATAGAGTTATGGTTGTTGAAGATGAGCATGCTATTAGAGAGATGGTTACGTTATATCTCGAAAAAGCAAACTATATCGTTAAAGGGTACAACAACGGAATAGATGCGCTAAGCGATTTAACCGAGTTTAAACCCCATATAGCAATCTTGGATATCTCGATGCCAGGAATAAGCGGACTTGATGTGTTATCAGAAATCAGAGAGCTTCTTGATATTCCTGTAATCATGCTAACTGCAATGTCATCCGAGGCTGATCGGCTAAAGGGTTTTGATTTAGGTGCTGATGATTATGTTGTAAAACCTTTTAGTCCAAAAGAGGTGGTATCCCGTGTAAATGTTTTTATAAAACGTCTGTATAAATCAGCGGATGATACTATCAGTTATAAAAATCTAAAGCTAGATACCGTTAAAAAAACTCTACATAAAGATGATGTTGCAATAACGATTACCACTAGAGAATATGAATTACTATATGTTTTCTTTAAAAATATAGGTTTCCCTCTCACTCGTGAGCAGATTATCAACAAGGCAATAGGTTATGATTATGAGGGATATGATAGAAGCATCGATGCATTTATCAAAAATATCCGCCATAAAATCGAAGATGATATGAAAAACCCACAATATATAAAGACAAAATATGGTCATGGCTATATTTTTGGAGACTATGATGAGCATTAAAAGAATACTTATATTATTTCTAACAATATCGATTGTTTTTTCTCTGCTACTTTCAACTTATATTTCAAATAAATATATGGTTGATTATTTTAGCGAGTATATTGACGAGCAATATGAGATCAACTCAGAAAACATCAAAGAGTACGCAAAGTATGTTTTAACACAAGGATATAAGCAAAGAGGAATATTAAACAGCTATATAAAAGACCCAATATATTATGCCGAAATCTATGATGCAAATGATAATCTAATCACTAATAGTGGTATGCAAAGTGGCAACTTTGTATTTGACGAAGAAAAAATGATCGTTAATGTAATCGAAATCACGGATGATAAAACTTACGTTGGAAAGGCTTTAATCACAAGAGAAATAAATACAAGCAATACAATAACAAATAAGCTTTTCAGCAAGGCTCTTCTTATGGGCGGATTGATTTCCTTTTTAGCAGCTATCGTTCTAATCAGTTTATTGTTGATATTTGCAATAAAATCCATAGGCAAAAGCGTCAATGATGTTGTAAATTTTGCAACTCATGACGACGTTCCTGCAAGGAAATATAAAGTTTCAGAGTTCAATACAATTGTTGCTGCAATAAAGCAATATCGTGTAAAACTGTCACTAAAACAGCTTGTTAAAAAAGAAAAACTCGACAAGCTTTTACATGAAACCAAAACACCTATTACAATTATCAAGAGTCAGCTAGAGGGTATTTCTGATGGGATTATTAAGCCAGATAGTCTAAGAATAACATCTATGGTGGATGAGCTTAATAATTTAAACTATGTGCTAAAAGATATCACAGGCATTTTTGACGGCTCGCAGACTATTGATGATATCATACTAGAAAATATGGATTATTCTGATGAGATGGATAAAATAGTTAAGAGTTTTTCACCTAAATTCGCAAAAAAAAATATTGAATTAATCTATAATAAAACTCCACTATTTATTAAAACAAACAAGCAATTATTAAACCAAGCAATCTACAATATAATTATCAACTGCTATAAATATACCGATCATGGAAGCGTAACGATTTCAACCGATGATCAAAAAAAGACAATCAAAATCCGAGACACTGGGATAGGAATTGACTCACAAGACCTAAAAAGCATTGGCAATCCATACTTTAGAGGTCAAAATATAGGTAATCAAAAAGGTGAAGGATTGGGCATTTCTAATACTTTGGATAACATATTAAAACTTAAAGCTACTATGAGTATTAACAGCAATATTAATGAATATACCGAAGTTGAAATATCATTTACTAAGTAATTTACCAGAATATAAAAAAGCAATCCACGATAATCGGATTGCTTTTATTATGTATAAATTCTGTTTATAACAGCAATTACTTATCTATTCGACACCAAAAACCTTAATTGCTTTGATTTGCGGTGGAATTGATAAAGTTGAAATATTATCCAAAACAACACCGATTTGTCCACCAACTTTTAGGCTAGATTGCTCTATTCCCCATTTAGTATTATCAGCAAACAAAATTACTACTTCATCAAAATTATTATAATCTGTTGGTTTTATAGTCATAGATTTTTCGTCAATACTTAAAATCTCGCCTGAGATCACCTCATTAATCAGTGAAATTTTAATCGCATTTGATTGTGGCGGTATCGACTTTGTCATGATTGGCGAAAGTTCTACTTCAATATATTTACCTACTGCTAGAAAGTCTTGAGGAGTTCCCCATACTGTTTGCTCAATAATCTTAACAGCAACAGATTCTTCGGCACCTAAACCAACAACATCTTTGACAAGAATCATTTCATCAACACTCTCTATGATTCCTTCTATTATTATTGACTCTGGTTCTTGTGGTTTTTGTGGAGTTGGAGTTTCAGTTGGCACAGGTGTTTCAGACGGCTCAACTACTTGCTCTGATTCGCTATTAGTACATCCTACCAGTGTGAAAATCATTGTTAAAACCAAAATCATTATCAAAAACTTTTTCATAAATTCTCCTTGTATTGATCACCCATTCGATTAAATAATATTCCCTATAAAATCAGGTGATTATGTTTTAAATTGAGTACTATCTAAATATATACTTATATTATATTTTTACAAGGCATTTTAATGATTGTTCACTTATTATTAAAACATTTGAGAATATTCACCATCTTGTCTAATCATACCATCCAAGAGTATAACCGCAGTTTCTATTACTTTTGGTCAAACATTATTAAACAACTCCTTTTCTTTTATTATCCCTCTCTTTTTATCTGAGTTTTTCCTTCATCACCTTGCTATAACTTCCCGATAATCCATATTTAGCTTTCAACTCATTGACCATCTTATAAAGTTTATCCTTATATTCTTTGTTTGCTCCACCAGTTTTATACAACTGCATAAGTGGTTCATATAAGTTAGGAAATTCATCTTTTATAAAATCGAAGAAATAACCTCTGGTCTTCCCTCTCAAATACAAAGTCCCTGGAAGAACATAGTCAACCTTAGCTTGCTTGGCTCTTGAATAAAGAAAAGATATATTTGCTCTATCATCAGTAATATAAGGTATAATCGGCATAAAATGAAGCCCCGTCGAGCAATTTGTCTTTGAAAATTCATTCAACATATTAAACCTTTTGATGCTGTTTGCCCCATTCGGTTCAATTTTACACCTAACATCCTCATCCATACTTGTTATCGTTGCTGCGATATTTACATATGTTATTTTTGACAGCTCATCAATCAAATCATAATCCCGTAAAACCAAATCAGATTTTGTGGATATAATACAAGGCGTTTTATATTTTATTAGCACCTTTAAAATCTCGGGCATCAATTTATATTGCTCTTCTGCTGGTTGATAACTGTCAGTAACCCCACCAATATTAACTATCTCCCTGTTCCAACTAGGACTACTCAATTGTTTTTCTAGCTTATCTACAATATTAGTTTTAACAAAAATATCACCAAAATAATCATCACTATCAAGATATTTATGCGAATATATAGCATAGCAATATTTACACCCATGCTCACACCCACGATAAATATTCAAATCCCAAGAATACGGAATTCTTCTTTTTAATTTATTACATGCTACTTCACACTTAATCTCTTTATACATTATACATTTCAACCTCAAACCATACTTTTTTTATATAATATCCAGTTTACATCAATTTAATTATACTATCCTCTTAATCCTTGCACAATAAAGATAACAAAATTATAAATCTAATATGATAAATTTGCACAATCAAGCTAAAAGCACAAAAATCATCAGATATTTAATGATAATTGTGATTTTTACCATAATAATATCAATATATTTAAGTTTTATATTAATATTATTAATATTTATATTGACATAGTTTATATTTAGCATTATAATTTAGACAAATAAAAGGAAATGGGTGCAAATATGAAACTAAGAATTCCATCGAATTGCCCAGCATGTGGCGGTGAATATGAAGCGACAAAAATGTCATGTAAAAAATGCAACAGCGAACTTACTGGACATTTTTGTGGCTGTACCTTTTGCTCTCTTTCTGATGACGATATGCATTTTGTATTAACCTTTCTAAAATGCAGAGGAAGCATCAAGGATGTAGAAAAGCAATTGGGGATTTCATACCCTACTGTTAGAAGCAAACTCGATACGGTACTAAAAAATCTCGGACTTAGCGTAAGCTTATCTCAAGATGAAATCAAACAACAACGACAAGAGCTTTTTGAAAAGCTAAATAATGGCGAAATCAGCGCTGATGAAGCAGCTGCCAAACTTAGAAATTTATAAGCAAAGTGAAAGGAATGGTAATCATTATGAATCAAGAAATTATGCAGGTACTGACAATGGTAAAAGACGGAAAGATTACAACCGAAGAAGGCGAAAAATTGATTGCTGCAATAACTGCAAGCGATCAAACTCCATCTAAAAAAGTATCAAAATTTTCTATGCTAAGAGTTAGAATCGATGCAGCCGAGCATGGAGAGCAACAAAAGGCTAAAGTAAATGTAAATCTTCCACTATCAATAGCAAAAAAGGCAACCTCGTTTGTAGCTTTGACACCAAAAGATGTAAGAGCAGATCTATTGGAAAAAGGCATTGATTTAGATTCTATAAATCTTGGTGAGCTTATTGAGATGTTTGAAAACGGAGAAATAACCGAAGACCTTGTAAATATCAAGACTGATGATGCTGAGGTGAGAGTTTATGTTGATTAACAACGCAAACTTTTTTATCTTAATCTTGAGGATAAATCGTTTTGTTTTGCCATTAGCAGTGCTCCCCTTTAGATGTCTGTCAGAGATCATCGACGATGTAGCAAATATCATATATGTTTTCACCAGAAAAACCAGCAAAGCAAGAATTGCAGTTGACACCGTAGAAAGTCTAATAATGGATATGGCAGATTATGGGCGTTTTGATTTTGTCGATATAGATGCAACTCAAAAAGATAACAGATTTAAAATTAAGATAATGACGAGGTGAAAATAATGAGATTAATAGTAAAATGGTTTTTATATTGTCTAGTGATATTTTTGATATCATTACTGTCAGATATAAACCATATGACAATAAAAAATATTGCAATATTAGCCGCTGTTTTAGTGGCAGTAAATTTTATAATAAGACCTCTTTTAACATTGATTGCACTACCGCTTAATATTATTACTTTTGGAATTGCAAGCATCTTTGCTAATATGCTCACACTTATTATCGCGAACAATCTATACGGAAAATTCATCACTGGTTTTTGGTGGTTGATGCTTACCTCAGTGCTTATAATGTGCGCTGATGATACTATTCGGCAAATACGATATGATAATAGAATAAGGCATAAAAAATAATAATTGCATTAAATCTGAGCAGATATCAACTAAAAAGAGATATCTGCTTTTTTGTTTTTCAACGTGTTAAACCCCATAAAACAAGGTAAACAAAAAGGGCCGCCGTCTATCTAGCAACCCAATTTGTTCTATATATATTTTTTCTATATGAAAACTATTTTTCGTATGTTCTGCCCTTGTTCATAAAATACTCGAACTTTTCGGATAGTTTCTTTTGTTTATTCTTTCCAGCAAACATTCCTTTTTCTATATTCTCACTTGCAAGATTTTCATGACCAACTAACGCCCATGTTGAATCTACAAGATGGATATACTCTTTATCCAATAGCTGTTTACAGATAAAAGCCTGTCTTGGCTGATTTATATCTTCACCGCTTATTTGGAAAAAGTCATATTTCTCACAGATTTCCATTACACGTTTTAACTGCTTAACTGTATTTCTTGATGGCATATATGCAATCGCATCAAAATCCATCTTGTCAAGATACACTGCAAGATCATCCAGAAAATCATCTTCAAACTTTTGCTCTTTTTTATCACCAGTAGGCGATGCTCCAACATCTCCAAGATAAGCATATCCAACAATCGCTCCTATTGAATGACAAAACTCAATAAGCCTTTTTATTGTAGGCATTTCTGGTGGTTTCGCATCTATATATATCTTAGATACAAAACTGCTTTTCAAGATATTAAGCAGGTCATAATCATAATACTCATAATCAAAATCAGACAAAAACGCTTTTTGATTATCAGCAAGTTCAATCTTTAAATCATTCTCGATATACCCTATCAGCTTATCGCCCCTGCCATATTTTTCAATTAGCTTTAATGCAAGACCATAAAGCACATGACGCTCTGTTATGCTTCCGCCATCATTAGCATATGAAACGCTGACAATATCCTTTTCAAAGTCTAAATCCACTCCATCAACAAGTTCGTTGATTTTTTTAACCATCTTCACATTACGCTCATTGCGAGCGATACGAACGATTGATAAAAACTCTTCAGCTTTATCTATACTTTGATGTGGAACACCATGAACACATATGTATCCACTGTGTATTTGGTCTGGATTGTTGACTCTTATACCATTAAACGGTGTTGCCGTCCAATCGGTCCTAACTTCAAAACCAATTGTAGTTGTTATTCCAAAAATCTCTCCAGCTTCAATAAACTCTTTTGCTCCAGCAATAGAATCGTGATCCATAATCCCAACCGTTGCAAGTCCAGCCATATAAGCCTCATACACAATCCTTGTTGGTGAATATGGTGAAAAGGAATATTTTGAATGCACATGATTATTAGTATACCCTTTTACTTTTTCACGCTCAGGTGTGATTTTTTTAAGCTCACGAAGTGCATCCAATCTCGCTACTTTTGTGCTACTATTTAATTTCTCTATTAAAATCTTTTTTTCCATAATAATATCTCCGATATCATGTATTTGCATCAATAAATCCAACGTTACATTATACAAATCATATGTAAGCTCAACCTTAATATGCAGACTATAACTTAATAATATCACACACTAAATTCGCATCAATGAATCCAACGTCACGTTGGCTAGACCATTTGTTGCCCACCAGTTACATTGATCGCTTGACCTGTCATATATGATGCATCATCACTAGCTAAGAACAATAACGCATTTTCAATATCTTCATACTCACAAGAACGCTTTAATGGCACTTGATCGATATACTTCTGACGAACTTCTGCTTCAGATATACCTTGGTTTCTTGCATATTGCTTGAATAAACTATCAGTCCAAAGTGGCGAGTTTAAAAGATTTCCAGGGCAAATCGCATTTACTCTGATCTTATCTTCTGCCAATTCCAATGCTAACGATTGAACAAGCCCAATTCCACCGAATTTAGATGCCGCATATGCTGAGTTTTTATAAGAACCCTTTTTACCAGACTTGGAATTGATTTGAATAATAACCCCTTTGTCATTAGCCTTTAAATATGGAACAGCAGCTTTTGCAGTGTTAAAGAATCCACAAAGGTTAACGTCCATAACAAGCTTCCATTTATCAGCATCAAAGTCCTCAATCGCATTTGCAATCAATATAGCCGCATTTGATACAACTATATCAATTTTACCATATTTATCTGCCGCCGCTTTCATAAGCGCATCACACTCGTCAATCTTTGATACATCAAGCTTCATCGCAAAAGCTTCTTCACACATGTCAGCAGTCTTTGTAGCTCCATCAATATTCATATCGCCAATTACAACATTAGCACCCTCTTTAGAAAGTCTAATCGCCAACGCTTGACCAAGTCCTTGCGCCGCACCAGTTATAACAACGGTTTTTCCATCCATTTTCTTACTCATAATTTTTCTCCTTGTTTTTTCACAATCGACAATGCTTCTTAACCGATTTTTTTAGCGTTTTCTAACAAATACGTTTCTGCCTCTGGTGACCAGAAACCACCAGTTGCATCAGTGATTGCAGCCAAACCTTTAAAGAAATCATCTGTTTTTCCAAGCTCAGCAAAATCTTCAATAGCAGTAAGTGGCATATCAACATGTGTGTAGATAAGCTTCTTTCCACCTGGAATCTTTGGCAAGTTTATTGTCGCATCAACAACGCTTGTAAGTCCACCAATATGTGTAACCATAGCAACAGGATTTACGATACCTCTAGCCATAAGATCAATCGCCTCACGCATATCATCGTTGTTTCCACCAGAAGTTCCAACAATATGTGTACCCGCATAGTGAATATTATAAAAGTTAAACGGAGCACTAAATTTTGTATCAGTAGGTCCAGCAAAGAAGTTTAAACAACCACCTTTTGCAAGAAGTCTGTCGCCTTGCTCAATAACAGGTTTAACTGGTGCCATAACAAACACATCATCAAATCCAGTTCCACCAGTAAGCTGCATCATCTGCTCTTCTGTCTTAGGATCTTTTGTATTAACATAATGAAGTTCGATTCCTTGTTTCTTCGCTTGTTCAACAGTATAAATTTTAGCTGCTCTTTCAAGTCTGTCTTCGTCAATATCAGTAACAACCAATAATCCTGGACGTTTATCTAGATTGTGAAAAGCTAAATCAATAGCACCCAATCCCATAGGTCCAACACCAGCAAGAATCGCCATTTTTCCGCCTTCTACAATACCCATTTCATGAACATAGCTACCTTGCTCTACATGATATGATGCATGAAAAGCTCCAACAATACAGCTTACAGGTTCAGCTAAAGAACCGTAGTAATAAACATCAGAATCAACTTTTAGCACACATTCCATCTCCATAGCTTCGTTAGGGATGATAACATAAGTAGCATCTCCACCGATATTTTGATAAGAATATCCTGGTGCATCCAAAGAACCTTTATAGTTAAACGCTGGTTGGATTGAAAAGTTTTCGCCTACTGCGAATTTGTCCGCCCATTTTGAACCAACTTCGATAAATGTTCCACAAAACTCATGTCCAATGATTACTGGATTTTGCGCAACATCATTAGGTATTCTTTTGTGGTTTGTTCCTTCTTGTGCCGCTTTGTACGATGACATGCAAAGACTATCAGATACAACTCTAGCTAGTATCTCGTCATCTTTTATTTTCGGAAGTTCAAACTCTTCCATTCTTAAATCATATTTTCCATATACTCTAACTGCATTAGTTTTCATAATTTATCTCCTTTGGAAGGTAGCATGCCCCTTCGGGTACTAGGCCTTCACTTATTGACGCGAATCACATTTTGTGACCTTTATTATTTCTCTTCCGCGTATTAGATGCTCATCATTATAGCTATCTCTTATTGGCAAGAACTTCACTTATTGACACGAATCTCACTTTACCATCTTCGTCAAACCCCTCAGCCAAGCATACGCTTGCCAGCTCCCCTATTAGGGGAGCAAGTAATTCTTATCAAGTATCATAAACAGTGCTTAGCGCCTATACTCCACGCTTTGCGTTTCTTAGTTGCTCTACGCTTGTATAGTTTGCCTTACATATATGACCAGCAAGTGGTAACATCTTCTCGTGAATCGCATCGATAATCCAATGTGGTTGTGGGAAGAAAGCATCTTCTAATTCATGAGCTGGAGTAATCCAGTTTTTTGCACCAACAACAACAGGTGGAGCATCTAGATAATCAAACGCTAATTCTGAAATGTTTTGTGCCATGTCATTCATGTGAGATCCTCTTGCACAAGCATCACCAGTAATAACGATTCTTCCAGTTTTCTTAACAGACTCTATTACTTTTTCATAGTTGAATGGAACTAAGCTTCTAGCATCAACAACTTCAGCCATAACTCCATATTTTTCTTTTAATTCATCAGCAGCTTTTGTTGCAGTATATAGTGTAGCTCCGATAGAAAGGATTGTTACATCACTACCCTCAACTTTAACATCAGGCTCACCAAAATCAATCTCAAAGCTTTCTTCTGGCACTCCATCTTTATTAAACTGCTCAGCAACATCATAAACCCTTTGACTCTCAAGGAAGATTACAGGGTCTGTTCCATTAAGTGCTTTAGTCATAAGACCTTTAGCATCATATGGAGTAGCTGGGAATACAACTTTTAGACCTGGAATATGTGTACATAGTGCTGACCAGTCTTGTGAGTGTTGTGCACCATATTTAGAACCGATTGACATTCTTAGCACCAATGGCATCTTGATAATACCAGCACTCATTGATTGCCACTTACTCATTTGGTTAAAGATTTCATCTCCAGCACGACCTAGAAAGTCGATATACATAAGCTCGATAACAGCTCTTCCACCAGTCATCGCATAACCAACACCACTACCAACAATCGCTCCCTCAGATATTGGTGAATTGAAGAAACGGTGATATGGTAAACTCTCAGTTAGTCCACGGTAAACAGCAAATGCACCGCCCCAATCTCTACAATCTTCGCCATATGCGATCATTGTTGGGTCTTCATAGAACTTGTCAAGCATCGCTTCAAAGATACCATCACGAAGTTGATATGATTTATTTTTACTTACAGGCTTACCTTTAGCATCATAAGCATATCTTATTTTTTTAGCTATCTGTTTTACTCTTGGATTCTCTTCTTTAGGCATTAAAACAACAGGCTCTCTTGTTTCATCCATAGAAGCAACAGTTTGGTTAGAAAACATCAAATCAGCAATCGCATCAGGATTAGCCACTAAATCCATACGCGGAGAAAGTGTTTCATCTTTAGCTAGTGTTACTGCGTGAATGATATTGGCTTTAACCATGTCTTCGACAGCTTTAATCTCAGCATCAGTTGCGATTTTAGCCGCTTTTAGTTGCTTTTTATACTCGATAATTGAATCATGTGATTCCCAATCTGCAATCTCTTCTTTTGTTCTATATGTTGAAGCATCAGAAGGACTGTGACCGCTATAACGATATGTTACTATGTCAAGAAGCACTGGACCATCGCCATCTTCGATAACTTTTTTCTTTCTACGATATGCATCTACAACTGCTAGTGGATTGTATCCATCAACACGCTCTGCATGAAGCTGAGTTGGGCTTATTCCCGCACCAAGTCTTGCCACCATATCATATCCCATTGTTTCGCCACAAGTTTGACCACCCATACCGTAATGGTTATTGAAGATATTGAATACCAATGGAAGACCACCGTTATATCCATCTTCCCAAAGTGTTTTGTATTGATCCATTGCAGAAAGTGTCATACCCTCATATACAGGACCACAACCCATAGAAGCATCACCGATATTACAAATAACGATTCCGTCTTTTTGGTTACACTTTTTAAACATAGCACCACCAACAGAGATGTCAGCAGATCCACCAACAATAGCATTGTTTGGATAAATACCGAATGGAGTGAAGAATGCGTGCATTGAACCACCCAGTCCACGGTTAAATCCAGTTTTTCTTGCCCAAATTTCTGCTAATGTTCCATATAATAAGAACTCTTTTGCAATTTTCTTAACTTCAGTTTCTTTTGTATTAGCTTTAACAACTTCATATGTCTCGCCATCCCAAAACTCCGTCATTACTTTTAGTAGCTCTTCATCAGATAGTTTGTCGATAGCTGATAATCCTTTTGCTAAAATCTCACCGTGAGATCTGTGTGATCCGAATGTATAGTCTTCGATTCCAAGATCAAACGCTTGACCTACATAAGCTGCTTCTTGACCGATTCCTAAGTGAGCAGGACCTGGGTGATTATACTCGATCCCTTCATATTGCCCAGCAACCTTAATCGCATTAAGCATAGATTCAAACTCACGAATGATAAGCATATCGTGTAATATACGCATAAATTCTTCTTTAGAAAAGTTTCCCTTTTCATCTTTGATGCTCTTTTGATATACATTAACAGGAATATCAGTAAACTCAATCTTTCCTGCTTCTCTTTTCACTTTTGGATCTACATATAAACTTTTTGGCATTTCTTCTCTCCTTATAAACTACTCGTAATTTTAATTTATTATCTCTTATATACTTCGTTTTTCACGAATCTTACGTTCGTGTATTGCTTTTCTAGTTTACTTTACAGTTGAAATATTGCTTCTCTAATAATCTCACTAACAGTTGGATGTGGGAATACAAGCTGTTTAATCTCATCGATTGTCATTTCCTTTTCCACCATGATAACTGCCGCTTCGATAATCTCAGATGCATAGTTTGCGATCATATGAACACCAACTAATTTATTCCACTTGTTATCAACGATAATCTTAATGATTCCATCACCACGCTCATTTTCCGCCATGTATCTTCCAGAATAATTCATTGTGATGGTCTTACATGTAACATCCATACCCTTTTGCTTTGATGAATTTTCAGTTTCACCAACCCCAGCAACCTCTGGGTTTGTGTAAATTACACTTGGAATCGCACTGTATCTCATAACATCACGCTTACCGTTCATGTTATTAACAGCAACTTCTGCCTCACGATATGCAGTATGTGCAAGCATTGATTTTCCATTAACATCACCAGCCGCATATACTTCTGGAACATTTGTCTTTTGCTGTTTATCTGTAATAATCGCACCACGCTCAGTTGCAACGCCAATGCTTTCAAGTCCAATACCAGCGGTGTTGGCTCTTCGACCAATCGACATTAAAACTTTGTCGCCCTTAATCTCTTTGCTCTCACCGTTTTCCTCATAAGTAACGCCATCAGCATTTACCGCTGTAACCTTACAGTTAAGGTTGAAAGTAATACCTTTAGCTTCATATGATTTTTGTAGTAAATTAGCCAAATCATCATCGATCATTCCGCCAACTTTGTCCATCATCTCTATAACAACAACTTTTGAACCAACTGAGTTGAAATAACTAGCCATTTCAAGTCCAATTACACCACCACCTATTACGATAAATGTTTTTGGAACTTCCATCAGCTCTAAAACTTCTTTATTAGTTAATGCAAATCCAGCTTCTAAACCTTCTTTTAAGCCTGGAATTGGAGGCACCATTGGTGAAGAACCAGTTGCAATCAGCAATCTTTTTCCTGTATAAGTTTGCTCTGCTGCAACAACTTCAAATCCATTTATGCATTTGCCTTTTATAACGCCCATCTCATCTATAATTGTAACGCCACTTGCTTTAACTGCTGCTCTAACTCCACCAGTTAAGTTTTTTACTATCTTGTTCTTTCTCTTAACTACTTTTGCATGATCAACAACAACATCAGAAGCCGTAACACCATATTTTGCACCATTGTTAACTCCATCAGCCAACTTTGCTGAATATAAAAGCGTTTTTGTTGGAATACATCCCTTGTTTAAGCAAACACCGCCCATATGCTCTTTTTCTATAAGTAGTGTTTTAAGTCCACTGTGTCCAGCACGTTCACATGCAAGATATCCAGCAGGTCCACCACCGATTACTATTAAATCATAAACCATAATTATGACATCCTTTCACTTAACTTATACTAGCTTAAAAATCACTTTACTAACTATTTAGCCAGTAATAGTGAAAAATTCTCAAGCGCATTTACTAAATCCTTTAAGAACTTAGCCGCAGGTGCACCGTCCAAAGCTCTATGGTCATGTGTTAACGACAATCCCATACTCATATAAGTCGTAATCTTACCATCAACTGTTCTAACTTTTTCAGTAATTGATCCAACACCCAAGATACAAGTTTGAGGTGGATTGATAACTGGAGTAAAGTTTTCAATTCCAAGTGCTCCTAAGTTTGTAACTGTAAATGTTCCGCCTGTCAACAAATCTGGTGCTATGCTACCATCAAGCGAACCTTTTATAACACCTTTTGCTGATGTTGATAGCTCGTTTAAACTCATATTATTAGATCCGAACACTGTTGGAACAAGCAATCCTCTTGGAGTATCAACTGCAATTCCGATATTCACGTCTTTAAAAAATCTCATTGTATCGCCTAAGAAGTGCGCGTTACAATCTCTGTGATTTACAAGTGTTTTTGAAACCGCATATAAGATCATATCGTTAAATGTGATATTACCAAGACCAGTTATATCGCCTTGCTCTTTAACTTGCTTTCTAAATGCCATCAAGTTTGTAGCATCAAATGATGTGTTAAGTGTTAATTGTGCCATCTCAGATAATGAAGCATGCATTGCTTTAGAGATGAATTTTCTAACATTAGATAATTTCTCATCAACATATTCTGATTCAACTACTGCATTAGCCTTAATTTCTTCAACAGCTCCACTTGATAGATCGGCAGTTGTTACCGCACCACCGAGTCCAGTGCCCGTAGCTCCTCCTGCATATGCAACAGATGCCGCAGCAGATGTAAGCTTTGCACCCATCTTAGCAAGAGCCATAACATCACGCTCTATTATTCGGCCCTCAGGTCCTGTTGGAGTTGCTCTTGTCAAGTCAAGGCTTTGATTAACAGCCAAATTCTTAGCTCTTGGTGAAATCTTCATTCTTTCGCCATCATTAACCGACCCAGTTGCAACTGCTACCTCAACAACAACCTCTTTTTCTGCTATTTCCTCTTCAACTTCTTGCTCAGCAGTTTCACCGCCATCAGCAGATAAAAACTCGCTTATGTCTTCGCCCTGCTCACCGATAACACATACGTTATCAAGACAAGGTACATCGTCCTCTGCTTCACACAACCATGCAAGCAGCGTTCCTTCAACTTCAGATTCAACCTCAAATGATGCTTTGTCGGTTTCACATACAAATAATATGTCCCCAACCTTTACAGCATCGCCAACGTTCTTTGACAATTCTGTCATGATACAGCTTTCTACTGATTGCCCTTGTCTTGGCATAATCACTGCACTCGCCATAACTAATCCTCCTAAAATAATATAAAATTATGTCTAAACTTTTTCTACCTTTGTTTTACTACTAATTTCTTCAAATAATTCATCATCTATTCCACTATCTGTGATAAACGCACAAACATCATTCCATTTTGCAAACTCTATCATGGAGTGTGTTTTTGCTTTACTTGAATCACCGATAATTACAACCTTGTTTGCACTATTAATCATTGCTTTTTTAACTTCTGCTTCTTCAAAATTTTCAACACATGGACCTTCTCTTCCAGCAAATCCACTAGTACCAAGAATAGCAATATCCGCCTTTATCTCTGATATAGCACGAATCGCCCATCCCCCAACAAGTGCATTGGAGTTGTTTCTAATCTCTCCACCTACCAAATAGGTTTTAATCTTATAATCATCCAAGACTTGTGCCGACTTTGGACTATTAGTAAAAACAGTAAGGTTGCTTTTTAACGCCAACATATTTGCCACAGTAAAAACTGTACTTCCAGCATCCAACAACACGATCATGCCATCTGCTATATAATTAAGTGCTGCTTTAGCAATAGCACTCTTTTCATCTTGAAATTTCAAATGCTTTTCTGTAAAGCTAGGCTCAAGAAGTTCATTAACAACAACTGCACCACCATAGCCTTTTTTTGCAATTCCTTTTTCTTCGAGATATATAATATCTTTTCGTATTGTTTCAGAAGAAACATTAAATAGTTTAGATAGTTCAGCAACTCGGATTTTACCCTCTGCTAAGAGTTTTTTCTCAATAAAAGATCTTCTTTCATCTATCATTGTAACGTTCATATAATTCCAACCCCTTCTTGCGTTTTGCATCGCCAAATCGCAACTTCTTCCATCTAATTCACATTATATCGCAAGCTTACATTGGTGTCAAGGGTGCAAATCGCAACATTTACGTTGTTTTTTGATTAAATTTGCATTTACATTGGCTTTAACATTGCAAAACACCAACTTATATCCGTTTTCAACACTTTATATAGATCATTATCCATATTCTAGGCTGTTTCAATATTATATTTGCGACTCCAGCTTATCAATCGCAACTAAATGCAATTTTCCAAACTAAATAATGCATAAATAATCCACCTAAAAAATAATACTCAATAAATAAAAATCACGACAATAAAAAACCAGCCGCAATCACGACTGGATAAAGTTTATGCAAATATAAAGTGTTTCTCAGTATCTAATAACAAAAATATTTTATTGTTATTGTAACCTTAATTGCTTAAAAAGCATAATTCGATAATTCAAAATCGCCCCAACCAGAATAATAATACTACACCAATAGACCCATATCAAAAAAACGAATATACCTCCAACACTTCCAAGCACAACAGGGAAATTTGAAATCTCCATGAAATATACAGAAAATATTTTAGAAATCCCAAACCAAATTACCGATGTAAAAAGTGCACCTGGGAAAGCATCTTTAAACTTCATTTTTTTATTTGTAAGAAAGTAATAAAAAAACCAGAACGTAAATAACATTAGCACTATCGGAAAGAACAATCTAATATAGCGAAAAAGCACTCGAACTTCTTTTATAACATCCAATGGATCCAGAATATTTATGGATATAGTTTTACCCAAGACGATAAATGTGAATATTGAAATAAACAGCAATTCAAAAATCAATGTAAAAATTATTGAACTGTATAATGTTTGAAATGGTCCTTTTCTACGCTTTGCTTTATAGATCTTATCAAAAGAAGCCATCATCGACCTTATCGCACGCGAAGCAAACCAAATCGACATAAAACCTGTAATAAGCAACGGTAAGATTTTATTAGGCAAATTGATTTCTGCCATAATAGAAAACATCATTGTAGAAACAGAATATGGAAGTAGATTCTCAATAGCATAAACTGCACCACTAGATACTGCTGGGATTAAACTCGATGCATAAACAACTCCAACACCTAGAGTAAAAAAAGCAACCACTGAATAATAGGCAAGTTCAGCTCCCATCGCTGAAATTCTAGTATCAGAAAAACTGTTACTCAAACTAAGTATAATCTTAGAATATTTTAAAAGGATCGGATGTTTTTCAAATAATCTTCGCATTAATTATAGCTTCTTTCATCAATGTATATTGTAATAGTTATTCAAATTCACTTAACTATATCATAAAACTATATTTGTCTACAAATAAAATCAAATACATATCGATTCCAATTTATGTCATTGTGTGAATAAAACAAACTATAATACTCGCCGAATACCTTCATCAATTCTTTCTTATTATTCCCACCACAATTCAATCGGATCAATTAGTCCAGCATCGTTTATCGTCACATCAAACTTATCAACATCCATTACTTTGCAGTTTATAATATCTAAATCCTTAGTTGCAAAAATATCAGTATCAAAAATACTATCTGATATATTAAGCTTAGAATCCTTATCCAAAGTTACGGATGAAACAACACTACCTGCAATTATGCTATTAAAGATATCACCCCTACCACCATCTTCATATTTATCATTTTTATGATAAACATTGATTGATTTGTCGTTTGCATATAACACAACATTTCTAATTTGAGGGTCAGATAAATCCTTGATCTCAATCCCTATATTACAGTCCGTAATAATATTGTTTGATATTTCTGGATGCGATTTTTCACCAACTGAAATACCTTTATCACCTGAGTTATATATATAGTTGTTTTTTAAAACAACCGATGTAGTCATAAGGTCAATAGCATCATTACCATTACTTTCAAAGTATGAGTTTGTAATACTACCCGAGGCATAATCCAAGTCTACCGCATCGGAAAAAGCATCAAAGAAATAGCACCTGTCTATTTGCACATCACACTGCTTTGCATTAAATCCATCATCACCAACTCGGTTAGATATAATGCTAGTATTCGTCATCTTTATATCCGCATTATACGCCGACAACATGCCAGTATACATCGCATTTTCAAATATTTTTGGTTGTCCGCCACCACGTATTACAGCATAGTCAATATTGCTTCGATATCCTTTGTTATGATGTCCTTGGATTGCAAACACACCCCAAGTTTTTCCCTCTTCATATGGCTGAATCACCACTGGGTTATCTTTGCTTCCAGCAATATCAAGCTTGCCTAGAACATAAATACTTACGCCTTGTTTAAGCTTTAAGTTTGCCCCCTCTTTTATAGTCAATGTTGAAAATTTGTTGATAACCAAGTCTTCATCTATAATATATTCGCCAGCTTCAAAAACTATGTTTTCAGCTTCATCTTGCTGCTCAATATCCCATGGATGTGTTGACAAAACATTATCATCAATAGGCTCAAAACCATCATCCATCGCAACATCAACCGCTTGTCCTGTCACCGAATTTTTTGCATCTACATCTAAAACCTTTAAATCATCTATACCTTTTATAATATAGCTATATCTAAATGAGGCATGTGGTAGATAATACGACCAAAGATAATTATCCGAAATATCAGGATTATACCCACTGGCAGGATATACAGTTTCATCAATTATTATCGAATTCCCATCCACATCACAGTATATTTTTATATCATCATTATCCAAAACACCATTAAAATTGACATCACGATAAACGTTAATATTCTTTTCTTTATCAAACTCGTTTAGCTCAATTGATTTAATATTTACGCCAGAATAACCTATTACATCAAACATAATATTGGATTGGTTTTCAGCATCAGCCACACCATTAGAAAGATTAACCTCAACTTGAGATAACTTTTCTTCCAAATAAGCATATCGCTTTATAATCCAACCTTCCAGATTATCGATATCAGCATCAAACTCGGCGTTTGTATAGCTACGGTTTTTGCCTGACTCACCTAAATAATCTTTATATATATCAGAATATATATCAGATTTAATGCTCTCACGCGTACCTTTTACAAGATTAAGCATTTCTTGCTCAGTAAAGGTTTCGTTCATAGTTTCCCATACTAGTTTATAAACTTGATCCAAATATATTGGATTTTTTAATATCGCACGGTCTAAATTACTATAAGAAGTTTTAAGCGTAAGCTCAGCATCATTATGTGAAAAAGCATCAGTGTCCCATAATATAGGCTCATACTTACCACTTGATGGATCAAAATACAATCTATTATTATGAGTATTATCAGTGTGTACGCTTGCAATAACTGTCATGCATGCACGCCAGTTTATATATTTTTCTATATCGATATATTTTTCTATCTCATGTGAGAACGGTTTATCTGAATTATCTTCTATAAGTGAAATCAAATTCTGTATGCCAGAAAAATCATCCTCTGCTATGGAGTTATTGTTCGCCATTTTTTCCCAACCGGAAATACCCTCGGTTGACCACAGATTTACAAAACTCAATTGACCGCGATTATTAGTATCATTCAAATTCGCCGTCCAAACTAAATCACCAGAATACAACTCTGATGGAAGCTTATTATTGTTTCTTAAAAAGTATTCATCGGTCTGCTCTGTTAAAACTGCAATACCCATAAATTGATTGTTTAAAAACACCCTGACAGGCTCGGCTTTTGCAGATAGCACTCCCATTTTTTGACCAAGATTATAGCTTAAAAACTCGATCATCGAAGACTTTTCAGTTGAATTGACCAAGTTCAATTTTCTAGAATTATCAACTAATTCATCTTTATCAGTTTTAACTCTCCACGATTTTTGTGTATAGTACCAATGCCAAGGGTTATCCCCTCTAAATCTAAGTTTAACATCTTGCATTTTTTTACCATTATATACAAGATAACCTTTGACTTCATTAAAACCACTAGTTGGTAAATTTGATGTAAGCTGATCATAACTAGATCCCTCAATAAATAAATAATAAGAGTTAAGTTCACTTTCACTATTAACATCTTGGGTAGTAAATATATTTTCAGCTTGCCCTTTATAATCCCTTATTCCATCATAAAGCACATTTGTCTTTATCATGCTGGGCAGTTTTTTTAAACTCTCTTTCACCACACCACTATCTTTATCATTCACCGCTTTGAGTATATCAATGACAGGATGATAATTACTAAACTTCATATGATCAGCGATAACTGCATATGATAATACTGTGATACAAAAAAATATCAGCACTACTATTAATGATATGATTATTCTGCGTCTTTTTGCAATCCTCATTTAGAAGTTCTCCGTGATTCATTATTACATATACGATCAAATCGTATCAATTTATAATTATAACAAAGAACTTACAAATTATCTATTAATTTTTTATATGATAAATAAATATAGATTACAAAAAAGAGGAGACATAAAAATCTATCTCCTCTTTACATTATATCAGCATAAAATTACTATTTCTTATTCTGTGATAATCTTAACCATGCCATTACTTCCATCCACTTCCAACAAATCACCATCTTTAATAATATCCATAATACCTATAAGCCCACTTACACATGGAATACCATATTCTCTTGCAATAATCCCTCCATGTTGAAGTGGTCCACCAATCTCCATAACAACACCAGCCGCATTAATAAATATCGGCGTCCATGATGGCTCTGTTGCAGTTGTAACAAGTATCTCACCTTGAAGTAGTGGCTTTTCATATGGAGTCCTAAGCACTTTCGCTATACCTCTAACTTTTCCAGGGGCAATCGGATCACCAACAATATCACCATCTTTTATCTCCATCTTAGGTTTATATATCTTTCCACGCGAGTCGATTACAAGCGGCCAATCCTTAATATGAGCAACTTTTTTATATGGTGCAATATTTTTTTCCCTTATCGCCCTTAAATCAAAATCACTATCTTTTTGAGCTTTTGCAATTTCATCTGCCTTAAAATCAAAAATATGGTATGGTTCGTCTAGTCTTCCACTTTCAACCCAATCTTCAGCTATCTCAAGGCAAATATTATGAAGCATCGCATAAATATAGACAATAACGTATTTTGGATGCTCTCTATATCCAAATGTTGCTTGAAATTTTTCAGCCGCTTTTATGTACTTTTTCTCTTTACCTTTTGCTCTGGCAGCTTTAAGAAGTTTATCATATGCTACTTTACGCTTTTCTTTTACTTTTGTAATCTGATTATCCTCAATATTAATCTCACATAGCTTATCATAAAGCATACCAACATCTTCATATACACGCTTTGACGCAACATCAATTTCCATAAAACCACGAACAGCATATTTATCCATAAACTCGTCATAGTCTTTTAAAAACTCCTGAGAAAAATTTCTACTCTCAGCTTTTTCTATAAACTCATCTCTAGCATTTATGCTTTGAATTTCATCATAACAGGCCATCTTATAAAGCAAATGTCCCATTGCAGATGTAGGATTACCGTCTAAATCCATAGAAAGAGCAATAACATCTTTTTCTAACTCTTCACCCTTAAACATCCTTTTAATGGATGCTTGAGAAATCATACCTGCCATCATAGCAGAAATCGTGCCCATAATCGCTTCTAGGTTAGATAGAATAAAACCTACGTTATCATGAAAATCCGCATCCTTATCAAGACTCTTTGCATTTTCAATTACTCCATCAGCAATCTTATTATATTCAGCGATAACTTCTTTATGATCAAAAAACATCGCTTTTAACATGCCTGGTAGCATTGCAAAAGTCATTTTTGACATCTTCTTTACAAACCCCTTTGTTCCCTCTGGTTTTTTATCAGGCACTAGATGATCAATATTCCCAATCTGTTCAAAGATTTTTCTCACATTACCATCGTATGATTCAATAATTTTTTTTGTAGACATTTTACCCAAGAGTTTTTGATAATCCGTAACACTCATATACTCTCTACCATGAATCGCTGGTGCTGTTCCACCAACTTGAGGTGTTATCATTCCAGCTTTAACTCTATACAGCATATCCGCCCAAAGATCCAAACCCAGCACAGACATAGGCTGTGTAAAACCTTGAGTCATCGCCATAATATCGATATAGATTCTCTTTTTTTCATCAGGCTTTGTTACAAGCTCAGGAAACAGTGGTAGATATGTTGTAATTGGACGTGATTGAAGCAAGTACAGTTTGCCGTTTTCAAACGTCCATTCTGTATCCATCGGCAAGTCATAATATGATTCGCATTTTTTTATTAGCTTTGAAAGCTGTATAATTTGTTCATCGGTCAGTGCCTGCTCAGTTGCATTAACATTGTCCTTTTGCTCAATTCCACTAGAATCTAGGCTATCAGATTTTAACCATAGTCCAATCTTCTTCTCATTTATTTTTTTCTCGATAATTTCGCCTTTGACAGTATCTACAATATAAGTATCAGGAGTAACGATTCCAGATACAATCGCTTCACCAAGCCCAAATGACGCATTGATTACAACCTCATCATAAGCGTTATTAAGTGGATTAAGCGAGAATCCAACGCCACTAACATCAGATGCAATCTGCCTTTGAACAATAACAGCAATTTGGGTTGCATCTAAACTCATACTATTCTGTTTTTTGTACTCCATAACTCTAAAATCAAAACATGATGAAAACGCATAAGCAACTGCCTTTTCAAGCCCACTACGCAAAACACCTAAAGATGTTTCATACATACCAGCAAAGCTAGTGCCCTTCAAATCCTCCTCTGGAGAAGAAGATCTAACAGCAAATACATCACCAGCAAGTGCCTTGATTAATCCATTAAAAACTTTTGATTGTTTATCAGAAAAAGTCATATTAGCCGCTTTTGCTTTAATATAATCACAATTCTCTTTTGTAGTTTCTTCAAACATCGCCCCCCATTCATCAGACGACTTGATTATCTTTAGCCACTGCTCAAAAAATTCAACCGATAGTACAATGCCTTGTGGTACAGGAAAACCAGCCTTTGTAGTTTCAATTAAAGCTTTTGCTTTTCCTCCAACTTGGTTGAGTTTTGGAACTTGCTTAACATTAAAATTATAGATCATAATATGCTCCTTATTTCTTATATAATATATTTATCATTACTCTATTTATAGAATTGATTTTTTAAAAACTCAATATATGATTCACAAATTTCACTTGCTTTTTCTTTGTTATATTTTTCCCTACCAGAATTAACTTGTTCAAAATATTCACGAACTATCCCCCGAACCGTCCATCTGCACACATTGATCATTTTTTCTTTGTCCACACCATCTTTTATTTTGCTTAAATCTATATTATGTTTATAAAACCGTTCCCTAAAACCCTTACCAACACCATCAGCTTGTGCTAAAACAATAGATTCTTGCACTCTATCTTGATACTTTACAAGAAAATCATACATATAAGGATATTTTTCCATCATCTCAAATCTTGCTATCATATTTTGATAAATACGATCTAGCAAATCTGTTCCATTCCAATCTATTTTTTCTTCCATTATTTTTAATGTTTCTTTTAAAGAAAAATAAGCTAAATAATCAAATAAATCTTGCTTGTCTTTAAAATAATGATATAACAATCCCCTAGATATGCCTGCTTGCTTTACGATATTATTAGTGGATGCTTTTTCAAAATCGTTTTTTGAAAACACCTCATATCCACAATTAATTATGCGGTTTATCTTTTCGTTTTTTATATCAATTTCGCTAAATCTCTCTTCCATAATGCCAGCCCCCATCACAGACAGTTTCTGTCTATAATCATTGTACACTTACCGACAGAAAGTGTCAATATCGTTGAATATACTTTAAGCAATAAAATAAGCGATATTATCATAAATCAAATTTAATCTCATCTTAACCACCACACGCAAAGCGTGTTTTCATAACGCGAATTTGATTAGAGGTTTGCGTTATTTTTATACCACGGATTTAGTTTGGGTTATAATACAATCTCTACACCACACGCAAAGCGTGTTTTCATAACGCGAATTTCATTAGAGGTTTGCGTTATTTTTATACCGCGGATTTAGTTTGGGTTACAATACAATCTCTCCACCACCGACGAATGTCGGTCATAGTACGCGATCACTATTTTGTGGTTGCGTATTTTTTATTTACGCCGCGGATTTGGTTTTGTTAATTATACGATCTCTCCGCCACACGCAAAGCGTGTTTTCATAACGAAAGCCATACTCTTCAATAATTCTATTGCTCCAACATCTTCAGCAACATTCAAAATTTCTATTTTAACATCTGAATATTCCACCATACCTTATGATGTATGTTTTTGTTGAAAATTGACAAAATTAAGTGTTATAATAATTGCAATAAACGTATTCAAATATTGATATTTTTTATTAAATCAAAGTTATAACAATAAAATTATTTGCTAGGAGAGAACAATATGAAATGTGCAGTGTGCAATAAAACTCTTAAAGAAAATGCACGATTTTGTGGAAATTGCGGAGCAGCGATTAAAGCTGATTTGGTTAATGATTACACCGACCAATCCAATTTAAAAGTATCAAGACAAAAAGTAAATATTTTAGCCAAAGTCGAAAAAATGAGTATTAAAAAAACCTTAATACCTATTGCTATTGTTCTAATCGCTACTATATATTTTATCAATAATCCAGCAAGCTTTAAAAGCAATAATAGCGATTATAACAGAATGCTATTTGTTAATAATAAAGATTTAAGTATATTTTTGATCGATAAAGACGAGGCCATTGCATTAACTGATGGTTTTTCAATCGAGCATTACGCAAATGAAATCGTCATCGCTGACAGTTCCCATATTTATATTCAAAAGGATAGCAAAAGCCAAAATTTATCTGTATTTAATTCAAAAGGAAAAGAAACAGAAATAGATGATTATGTTGTATATGATAGTCTAAAATTATACGATAATAAGCTATGGTATCTAAAAGAAGATAATAACAATACTACTATTCATTATTATTCAAAAGGAAAATCCACTCAAGTTTCAGATGATATTGACTCGTTTGCTGATATTTTCAGCCCAACAAATAAAGATTCGGCATATTATATCACTTGTGAAAGTGATGGTTCAGACAAAACTCTTTATCTTGCTAAAAATAAAAATAATGAGGAGATCTATGATAAAGATGATTGCGATTTAAATCTATTCCAAAATGACGAAGGAACTACAATATTACATAAAATGGATTATGATAAAGATTACGCCACCCTCTATCTTTTAGATGGCAAAAAACTTAACGAGTTGGCCGATAATATTATGTATATGGGAGAAACATTTGGTAAATATTTACTCTACGACAATACACATGGTGAATCAATGTTGTTAAGCGCGAATGGAGATATGGTCAGATTAGCCGAGGATACAAATATTCGCACCCTAAGCTATGATGAAAAGAAAGATATTTTATATTACTTTGAGGGCGATGACTTATACAAGATCAAATTAGGCTCAAACTTAAAAAAAGCTAAGCCAGAAACAGTATGTAAAAATGCAGACTATCGTACTACACAATTTTCATATAACCACGAAAAACTGTACTTTGGCAATAAAGATGAGCTAGTAATCATAAACCTTAAAACCAATAGAGAAAAAATAATAAAATTGGATAATGATATAACTAATATCTATCCGCAATCAATAAGCACATCAAAAGATCATTGCTTATTTAAAAATACAGAGTCTAGCTTGTATCTTTATAATGGAAGCAAGGTTGTTTTAATAGAAGAGGATGCAAAAGATATCGATAGTGTTCATAGTATCTTTGGCGATTCAAAGCTAATATGGTTGGATAATGATAAACTAATAATGGCTAATCAAAATGGAAAAGGTCAAGAAAAAATCGCAAAGGATATTATCAGTTATAGCATTCTTGACAAAGATACAGTTTACATTTGGAATGACGATGATGAATTGCTGTACTTAACCAAAAACGGTAAAACAACTGAAGTATTATCAGATATAGCAAGTTATCAAATTGAATCATACGAAGAGTAATGATTTAATAAAACTACATAAATCACGTCTGTAAAAAAATAATTAATCGAGGAAACCAACGTATGAAAAAATATAAAGCAATTATCTTTGATTTGGATGGAACGCTCATAGATTCAATGCCATATTGGAAAAATTTTGGCATGAATATGCTCAAAAAATATGATATAGTTCCAACAAAAGAACTTATAAGCATTATGAGCAAATCCAGCATTGAACAAACAGCGCAATACTTTGTCCAAAACCGCCTAGTTGATATTACATTAAAAGAAATCAATAGTTGGTTAGATGAATCAATAAGCAAAATGTATAACAATGATATCCAGGCAAAAAAACATGTAATAGATTTCATAAAAACATCAAAAAGTCTTGGGATAAAAATGTGCGTTGCAACTGCTAGCAAGAAGAAAAATGCATTAATGATATTGAAACGCCTTGAGATTTTAGATTGTTTTGAATTTATTATAACTTGCGATGAGCTAAAAACCGATAAAATGAATAATTACATCTTTGATTATTGTCATAAAAAATTGAATGTTTCAAAAGATGAGATTGTTATAGTGGAAGATGCATATCATGCCATCCAAACAGCTTCAAAAGCTGGATATGATGTTGTCGCTGTATATGATAAGGCTTTTGAAAAAAATACTGATGAAATAAAAGCTGCCAGCAAATACTATTTTGAATCATTAAAAGAAATGAAAAAATTGATATAATAAAGTCTTGAATTTTCTGGATACTGAAATAAATAAAGGAATACCTTATGAATAGACTATTGATCGATATAGAAAATTATATTCCATATAGCGAGCAAGAGCAAAATGATAAAGCCATCATTTTAAATTGTATAAATAATCACAGAAATATATTTTCACGAGATAATAAGATTGCACATATGACTTGTTCAGCATGGGTCGTAAATAAAAATATGGATAAAGTTTTAATGATATACCACAATATATATAACTCGTGGTCTTGGTTAGGTGGTCACGCAGATGGTCAAACCGATCTTTTGGCTGTTGCTATTAGAGAGGTTAAAGAAGAAAGTGGTGTAACCAATGTATCTCCAGTTAACAACAATATTTTCTCTATTGAAACACTAACCGTTGATGGACATATGAAAAATGGCGCTTATGTTTCATCTCACTTGCACTTAAATCTAACATATCTGCTTATGGCTGATGAAAATGATTCTCTAAAAATCAAACACGATGAAAACAGCGATGTTGCTTGGTTTTCTTTGGATGATGCTGTCAGTTCTTCAAGCGAACAATGGTTTAAAGACAATATATATTCTAAATTAAATAAAAAATTAGAAGCATATAAAAACTTCTAACTTTTAACCATCAATACAATCAATCTTCATCAGGGTTAATCTGAACTTGAACATCCAATACCGTCTTGAATTTTTCATGAATGGTTCTTTTTATGTCCGAATCTATATCATGCCCTTCTTTTACTGATAAATCAGGATCCACCTCAACAGCTAAATCAACTAGTATTCCCCTACCACTCGTGCGGCATTTTAGCCAATCCAAATCCTGTACACCTACACAATTACTTACTGTGTTTTCTAGGCTGTCAATTATTTCATCATCTGGCGCGGCATCCATCAACATCTTTGTGGATGATAAGATGATATCAATACCTGCTTTAACAATAAAAACACTTGTGATAGCAGCAGCAACAGACTCAGCATATTTTAGAAAACTTATCCCCATTTTGCCACCAATTAAGGAAAGCGATATTGCTACAACTGTTCCAATCGTTGCAACAATATCATTTTTATGATCTTGTGCATTTGTTTGTACGGCAATAGAGTTGATCTTCTTGCCAACTCGCATAGTACTTGTATATAAAAACATCTTTACTACTAATGCAATAAGTGCAGCAACAAGCGCCCAAAAACTCGCTTCATAATAAACATCTGATATAATGGTTTTTATAATAGAACTCCACAACAACACTGTGCTCGCTAATATAATCAAACCCACAAATAGGGATATCAAAGCTTCCATCTTACCATATCCATAATGATGATCTTCGTCACTTGGTTTTAACGAATATTTTATACCAAATAAAATTGCAAGGCTGCTGATAAGATCTCCAGCTGAGTTTACAGCATCAGCTTGCAAGGCAGTTGAGTTTGTCATCAAACCAACAACACCTTTAAGTATCAATAATACTAAATTTAAAATTGTCGCTATGGTGACTATTTTTACACCGATGTCCATTTTTTTCTTCAAGATTACTTACCTCAATAATTTCATATCTTATGATCGTTATATTATTTTAATAATTATATAGATATAGATTACATTAAACAACCACTACATTCAAGTTTTTTGTCTCGCTAATCTATTATTTGTAATATTTATATATGATATTTTGTGCATATTTTATTATATGCAATTATTAAAGAAATCAAAATGACAGATACTCACACATAAAAAATTTGATGCTGATTTTATGCATATTACCAACCATTTGACAATAAAATAATTTATGATAAAATTATATTAAATATAACACCACGGAGGTTGAAAAAAGGTTAATGCGTAAATAGTTGATTATGATTTAAAAAGTACAAATGTTATTTAGCCAAGGAGTTTGGCATGTTTTTGTGCGTCCTAAGAAATCTATATTCAACTAAATCATTTAGCTTTTTTCAAATAAAGGATATTTATTCTTATGATGCCTTTGGAGGTGTTTTTTATTTTAACAATAGATATAAACAATATTTTGATGGAATATGGCAACAGAAAGCTTTTTTTCATCAAATCACTTTTTGTATATTCAAACGATAAAATCGGTATAATTGGAGAAAATGGCGTTGGTAAAACAACTCTACTTGATATTATCGCTGGCAAAACAAAACCTATAAACGGAACCATAACCATGACAAAGGATTTTAGTTATATCACTCAAGGTGTAAACTACGACCAACCAGATAATCAAATTATCGAGAGTTATAAATGGCATGTGCCTCAAAACCCTTTTAGCGGTGGTGAGGTTACAAGAGCAAAAATTGCTGATGCCATTGCTTATAATAGCAACTTATTGCTGTGCGATGAACCAACTTCGAATCTTGATGAAAAAGGAATACTACAACTAGAAAATACTTTGTATCATTATAAAGGTGCTGTTTTATTAGTAAGTCATGATAGAAAGCTTATGGATAAAATTTGTACAAAGATTTGGGAGATTAAAGATGGTCAAATCAACGTCCATTGTGGAAATTACTCAAGTTATAAGGAACAATTAGATAAAACAAGAAAAAATCAGCAAAAAGAGTACGATAAATATATTCATAAAAAAAAGAGTTTACAATCTGCTGTTAATGACAGGAGTAATAAGGCTAAAAGCATGACCAAAACACCCAAACGTATGGGCAATAGCGAAGCAAGACTTCATAGAATGGATGTAAAAACAAAAGCCGGAAAAATAAGTAGTTTAGCCAAAAATGTCAAGACTCGACTAGAGAATTTAGAAGTAAAAGATAAGCCAAAAAAACAAACTAGTTATAAAATGGTAGCATCAGCCAATAACAAAATAGCAAGCAAAATAGCTATTGATATTAAGGATTTGTCATTTGCTTATGGTAACATAAAAATACTTGACAATATCTCTTTTGAAGTAAAAAGAGGCGATAAAGTCTGCATAACTGGTGATAATGCAAGCGGCAAAACCACACTTTTAAATTGCATTATTAATAAATCTAGTGGAATAAGAATTAACCCAAGTGATGAAATTGGATACTTTAAACAAAACTGCTTAGATCTTGATGAGAATAAAACAATTTTAGAATGTGTGATGAAAAAAAGCAAACTACCCGAGTATTTATCTAGAACTGTTTTAGCTGAACTCGGTATAAAAAGAGATAATGTTTTTAAGAAAATCTCAGTTCTTTCTGGCGGAGAGAAATGTAAGGTTTCATTGAGTTCTTTGCTTTGTCAGCAATGCTCTGTTTTAATACTGGATGAACCAACAAATTATTTGGACATCTATGTATTAGAATCTCTGGAAAATATGCTACAAGAATATAACGGAACATTAATCTGCGTTTCTCATGATCGATATTTCAGACAAAAGGTTACTGACCGAGAGCTATTAATTAAAAATGGTAAAATAATTGAGGTCAACAATTACAAAACCGCTAATAGCCCTAGCTCTAATAATCAAGCAAAACTTGTGTTATTAGAGCTAAAAGCAAATCAAATTATAGATAAGAAAAAGGGATTATCAGAAATTCAGCACGAGCAAATGGACAAAGAGTATAATAAGATAATGGAGCAAATTAAAGATTTAAAAAAAGATTTGTAGTCAAATAATAAAGTATTCCTATTAGTTATGATGCAACAATATTCTTTGTATCATAACTATATTTTTAAGACTTTTATAAAATAACAAGCTTTTCCAAATTTTCACTTGCAATATAATTACAAACTAGTCATAATAAATATAATAGGGTAAAATGGAATATATTCATAATAGAGAGAAGGCTAAGAATGGTATCAGAAAAAGAACGAGTTTTAATCATTGATGACAATGAAAATGATTATTTAATTATTAAGCGTTTAATCGGTGACAGCTACGACGTTGTTTACGATGATGGTGCAGGTAATTCATTGGCATCAATTGACAAATACAAACCCAAATGTATACTTTTAGATTATAATCTTAATGGTAAACTTGGTATTGAAGTGCTTAATGAAATAAGATATGCAAAAATATATGAACATATTTCAATCATCATGCTTACAAATGAAAAAGATCCAAACATTGTTGTTCAGTGTATTAAATATGATGCTAAAAATTATCTACTTAAAGACGATTTAACAAAAGATGATTTATTATTAGCTATCAAAAACTCCATAAAAGAAACAAATTTAAAAATACAAACAAAAAAACAACAAGCTGAAATACTAAACCTACTTTATATTGATGAATTAACAGGCTTAAATAATAGACGCTATTTTACTGAAAATATAGCACAAGAGATCGCTAGATGCAAAAGAGGAAAAGATATATTCACTTTAAGTGTTATTGATCTGGATAAATTCAAGAGCATTAATGATACTTTTGGACATGATGTCGGCGACAAGGTGCTAAAAATTATTGGAAGCACTATAAAAAAACATATACGATGCACTGATCACCTATGCAGGTATGGTGGTGATGAATTCATCCTAATATTGCTTGAAATGAATGATAACAGTCAAGAATATATTGTAAAAAATCACGTAAAAAAAAGTTTGGAAATTATTGAGGATGTTAATAATCAAATCAATAAATTTTTCACAAAACTGCAAAAAGAACATTTCAAGTCATCTATGTCAATTGGTTTGTCAATATATTCCGAATCAATCAAGGATTATAACGATTTATTTAAACAAGCAGATAAAGCAATGTATATTATGAAAGAAAGTGGAGGAAACGGTATTAGCTGTTTTATCAATGGTGAATATACCACTCATAAATTACCGTTATAGCGCAATGATTAATAAAATAAAGCGATTAATAAATTACAGATTTTTACTTATCCCGGCATTGGCAATCATATTAGGTGTTCTAATAACAATTAGAGAGCAAATTCATCAAGTTGAATTTGTGAGCCTTACACTACATTCTTCTATTGAAGGTGCTGGTGCAATCGTCCTAATAATGGCTGGTGCAATACTATTTATTGGTGCCAATCAATCACAAGAGGATTATTCTGGTCCGTCTATTGGCTTTATCAGTATGGGTATACTATTCTTGTTTCATAGTGCAATGATGCCTGGCGACAGCTTTGTTTTTACCAATAGTATGGCGATGCTATTTGGTAGTATAGGCTTTCTGACCAACTTTTTCTTCAATGATGTTAAAAAATCACACACCTTAAAAATATGGACTCTATTAACAATATCTACACTTTCATTTTTAACGGGTATGTGTTCGATCATCTTCCAAGATAAAATCCCCAATATGGTCGATCAGTACGGATTCACACCGCTTGCAGATGGAATAAATATTGCAATTGGAATAATGTTTTTAATAAGTGCTATAAACTATATGCTTAAACTATCTATCAACAATAGCAACATGATAAAAATATTGCTATCCATGACTCTCCTTTTCGGAATCAGCAGTTTGGCTTTTAAATATTCAATTATATGGCATCCTACATGGTGGTTATGGCATTTAGCTCGCACAAGTGCTTATCTATTGTTGATATTATTGATATTCGCAAAAAATGATACTGATAGAAAACTAATAGTTTTACAAAACAAAGAAATAAACGAAACAAATATAAAATTAAATAATTATTCATACACCATCAGCCATGATTTAAAAGAACCAATTCGAAGCATTAGAACATTCTCAGAATTCATAAAAGAGGATTATGAAGATTTATTTGACGATACAGCCAAAGACTATTTCGATAGGATTATAAACGCTTCAACAAAAATGGCAGCTATGATCGATGATTTACTTGTTCTTTCTAGGGTTGGAAGAACTGATGTCGAATTTGAAGAAGTCTCAATTGATGAAATGCTAAAAGAGGTTGAAGAATCCCTTTATTCCACAATAAGAGAAGCAAATGCCGAAATAATATGCAAGAACATGCCAGTGATGTTTTGCCAACCGCTATGGATAAAGATGGTTTTTTCCAATTTAATAAGTAATAGTATTAAATACAAAGATGAAACTAAAGATGCGACAGTAATCGTCATTTTCTGTGTGGATAATGGCAAAGAATATGCTTTCAGCGTTACTGATAATGGTAAGGGAATTCCAACCGAACAGCATGAAAAAATATTCGGACTATTTAGAAAAGCACACTCAGATAGAAACATAGAAGGCAGTGGTGCTGGATTAGCCATCGTTTCAGCAATCATCGCACAACACGGTGGAAAAATTTGGGTAGATAAAAGTCAACCAGGCGTAGGTACAACAATAAAATTCACAATTAAACGGAAGGAAAAAAACTATGGAAAATTTGATATTAATGGTTGAAGACAATGATGATGATGTCATAATAATTGAGCGTGGATTTAAAAAAAGTAATATAGCTAATAACTATCATCGTGTGATTAACGGAGCAGAAGCACTTGATTTTTTAGAAAAAACTACTGATAACATTGACCTAATATTGCTTGACTTAAATATGGAAGTTATGAATGGATTTGAGTTCTTAAAAAAAAGACAAGAGATTGAAAAAATCAAAAAAATTCCAGTAATTGTTTTAACTTCATCTCATAGACAGGCAGATATAGATCTAGCATATTCTTTGGGTGCAAATTGCTACGTTAAAAAACCAGTAGACCCAAAAGAATTTATTGCAGCTATCATATCTATAAAAGAGTTTTGGATCATACTTGCAAAGAAACCTCTATAATAAAATTTAAGTACTATTATGATAGCTAATCACTATCACATACAGTATTAATCATAAACACCTATATAAGATATTTCGCTATAATATATAGGTGTTCTTTGTGTAATAAATCAATATTCTATTATTTATCTAATTGATTAAAATATTGTTTCTGATAATTTATCGTTAAATGAAAAAGTAAATTCCTTAAATTAACAAAACCTTTAAAATACAAGACTAAAGTCCATAATAATTAAATAAATAATCATTAAGATAGATGATTTAACAGGTTAAATTATGATTTGTATTACTTCCTGGTATGCTAAATACACACCCAGAAAAAGTATGTAAAACTAAATTCCACATGCTGAAAAATGCAAGATTAAATTCTAGCTGATAAAAACCACAGGTACTGGTATAATTATTTAAGCAAGTTAGTAGATAACATTACATCATCAGCTGGGACGTCTTGAAGTTGTAATAGTTTATGTAACTTGTTGTTTAGAAGCATTTTTGATAGCTTAAATGGGGTGCATCCGTTTAGGCTATCCCTTGCTTCGCTATTAATATGATTCATGATCAAAGTTGTATCTTCGCAAGATATATTCTCTAAACTTACTCCCTTTGGAATGACGAGTCTGATAAAAGTGTGGTTCTTTTCTATTCGTCCTTTTTGCCAAGAGCTATTCGGATTGCAGTAGAACAACTTTGTTCTTACTTCACCGGTTACATCACCTTCAAGGCGAAGCGGGTTCTGAAATTCAGCACCGTTGTCTGTAAGTATCAGTGGAAATAGTTCTCTAAATACCTCTATACCAAGCTCTTTAGTTAGCCAATCAAAGGTACCAGATACACATTTAGAAGTCTTCTCAGCTAGCGGGAATATCAGCATTAAAGAGCAATTTCTAAATAGCATTGTAAGGAACACCTGAGAATCTCCTTGTTTACCGATAACAGTATCCATTTCCACAACAGAAATATCTGGACTCCGTTTTAAGAATTTGGTGAAATCATCATAGGTTCTTCCCTTGCGATACTC
>JMSV01000034.1_pt1 | contig 39299 bp, 31 predicted proteins | sample 179021 | NCBI WGS metagenome assembly JMSV01 (sample SAMN02769581, study PRJNA246767) | bioreactor metagenome | isolation source: Culture-2 Bioreactor Bmz derived from microbial biomass from the upper 2 cm... | place: Germany: Bremen | collected day 87 after inoculation | reverse complement strand
ACCAAATAGTAAACCGATGTTTTTACCGAATATTCTACTAAATAATCATATAACTCTCGTTTATCTTTAAAATAATAATACAAAAGCCCTCTAGATATATTCGCTTGCTTAACGATGTTATTTGTAGATGCTTTTTCAAAATCATTTTCACTAAACTCTTTAAAACCATAATCAATAATGCGATGTACTTTTTCATTATCAGCATCAATATGGCTAAATCTTTTATCCATAATTTTTTTCTCCAACAGGTCAAATCCTGCTTTTTTACAATATATATTAACGATTTTTATTGCACCTCACACAAACTGACAACCTCTGTCAACACCCACATTATACCATACTGACAGAGGTTGTCAACAGTTGGATTATTATCACACCATTATTGCCACCCTTCATTGACAAGACTTATAAAGCAATATATAATTTAAATGGTATATAAAACCGAAAGATATATGCGGGAGACATTTTATTGCTATCAATAAAGGGCCGAAGGAGCATTAGGTGCGCTAAACTCTCAGGCAAAAGGACCGCATGTTGACGGAACTCTGGATAACTATAAAGACTTATAGGCCGAAGGGGCAACCATTATGGGAATCTCTCAGGTAAATAAAGCAACGCTAATTTATTAATCTTGCTTTACATTTAGGACAGAGGCACCAAAAGAATACGCTAAATACTGCGTGTTGTTTTGGTGCTTTTTTTATTTTAAACAAAACGAATTTTATAGGAGAATACATGAAAAATACAGCGCTTTATAATCAACATATAAACTGTGGCGGAAAAATGGTCGATTTTGCAGGCTACAACTTACCTATTCAATATAAAGGTATAAAAAAAGAACATATCATGGTTAGAGAAAAATGTGGCATGTTCGACGTTTCTCATATGGGCGAGATCTTGATAAAAGGCGAGAAAGCTTTTTCTTTTATACAACATATCTTTACCAATGATTTTACTACATTAAAAATAGGCAAGATTAGATATAGCCCAATGTGCTATGAATCTGGCGGTTGCGTAGATGATGTTTTAATCTATAAGATGGCAGAAGATGAATTTCTTTTGGTGGTAAACGCATCAAATAAAGACAAAGACTATGCATGGATGGTAGAAAATAATATCTTCAATGTGCAAATAACCGACTTGTCGGATAAAATATCTCAAATCGCTCTACAAGGACCACTAGCTCAAGGTATAGCAGAGCAATGTTTTAACACCCTACCAAAGAAATACTATACATTTTGCACATCAACACTTGATGATGGTTCAGATTTAATCATATCAAGAACAGGTTATACTGGCGAAGATGGTTTTGAAATATATTGCGACTCTAAAAACTCAGTTATCATTTGGGATAAATTGCTTGAAATAGGCAAAGAAGATATTGCCCCTTGTGGATTGGGCGCAAGAGATACTTTACGCCTCGAAAGTGGCATGCCACTATACGGTCAAGAGATAAGCAAAGACATCTCACCATTAGAGGCAGGTCTGAATTTTTTTGTAAAACTAAATAAAGATTGCGATTTTATCGGAAAAACTGCACTTTTAAAAAATCCAATTTTAAATAAACGATACGGCATCGAGCTTATAGATAAAGGAATAACAAGATCACATGATAGTGTATTTTTAGACCAAAAGAATATTGGAGAAATTACATCAGGCACAAAATCTATAACACTGGAAAAATCAATAGCAATGGCTTTTTTAAACAACACTGATTTAAAAATCGATGACGAAGTCACTGTTCAGGTTAGAAGTAAAATGCTTACTGCAAAAATTGTCAAATTACCGTTTTATAAAAGAGGATAAATCGGTTAATAATATTTTCATTAAAAGGGATAGGTAAAAAATCATGAATATTGAAAAAGAACTGTTTTACACGAAGGACCACGAATGGATAAGAGACTTAGGCGATGGCACTGTTGAACTTGGAATAACTGATTATGCCCAAGAAAAAATCGGCGATGTCTCTTATGTAGAACTGCCAGATGTTGATGCCGAATTTGCAAAAGAGGATGTTTTTTGTACTGTGGAATCATTCAAAGCAGCATCAGACGTTTTTTCACCATTTGACTTAAAAATAATTGAAGTAAACGAGGACTTAGAAGACGAACCAGAAAAAATCAACGAATCTGCATATGAAGCTTGGATTGTAAAAGCAAGCGCAACTTCACTTGATGGTTTATTGAGCGCATCTGAATATGAAAAGCTACTAGAAAGCGAGAAATAACAATGGCGAATTATATTGTCAATACCTCGGCTGATATAAAGGATATGCTAAATACACTCGGTCTATCATCAACTGATGAGCTGTTTAATGATTTACCATCGGAGATTTTACTCAACAGAGAACTTGATTTGGATGCCCCATTAAACGAAATCCAAGTAAAAAATAAGATGGATGAAATATCAACTAAAAATAGAGTTTTCACCTCTTGCTTTTTAGGTGCAGGCGCTTACAATCATTTTATACCATCAGTAGTAAAGCAGATCGCATCAAGGGAAGAATTCGTCACAGGATACACTCCATATCAGGCCGAAATGTCTCAGGGTGTCCTTCAATCAATCTTCGAATACCAAACTATGATGTGTAACCTTACTGGATTAGATGCATCCAATGCTTCCGTTTATGATGGTGCAACCGCCGTCGCCGAAGCTATTATGATGTGCGTTAAAGGCAAAAAAAACAAAGTTGTTATATCAGAAGCTATCAATCCACAATATATGAGCGTTATAAAAACATGGTGCGAATATTGTAATGTCGTTATTCAAACCATACCAGTTAAAAATTTCAAAACCGATCTTAGCGTTCTTGACGAGCTTATAACCGAGGATGTTGGATCTGTTGTAATACAAAATCCAAACTTTTTCGGCTCATTTGAAGATATGAGTGAAGCTGGTGAAATAATACATCAGAATAAATCAAGCTTTATATCAGCAGTAAACCCAATATCACTAGCTATATGTCAATGTCCAGCGGATTATAATGCAGATATCGCTGTTGGAGACGGGCAACCTTTAGGCTCGCCCATTGCAGGTGGAGGTCCATATCTAGGCTTTATGGTTGCTACAAAAAAACTTATGCGTAAACTTCCAGGAAGAATCGTTGGGCAAACTGTCGATAAAGACCAAAAACGCGGTTTTGTTTTAACCCTTCAAGCACGAGAGCAACACATAAGAAGAGAAAAAGCTTCATCCAATATCTGTTCAAATCAAGCACTCAACGCACTCACTGCGGCTGTTTACCTTAGCACAATGGGACCTGTTGATCTAACCGAAGTTGCTAATGAATGCATGAATAATGCGCATATCCTACATAATGGACTAAAAAACATCAACGGCGTAACAGTGTATGATCAAGAATTTTTCAACGAGTTTGTAATAAAAATCGATTGCGATTCTAAACTTTTGGACGAAAAACTCCATGAAAATGGAATCCTAGCAGGTCATCCTCTCGGTGACAATAAATATCTATATTGCGCAACAGAACAAAACACCCCTTGCCAAATAGAAAAACTAATAGCTACCATAAACGAGGTGTGTAATGGATAACAAACTTATATTTGAAAAAAGCAAAGCGGGCAGACGATCAACTGTAATATCAAAATCATCAGCATCGAATATCTCTGATAAATATAAAAGAAAATCAATTTTAGATCTGCCAGAAATAGCGGAAGTGGATTTAGTCAGGCACTATATGGAACTATCAAAAAAAGCTCATGGCGTTTCCAATGGTTTTTATCCATTAGGCTCATGCACTATGAAATACAACCCAGCACTTAATGAAGAGATTGCTGGGGATAAAAACTTTACACAAGTTCATCCATTACAAAAGGCTGAAGATATGCAAGGAACTTTGCAGGTGATGTATGAACTAAAAAATTCACTTTGTGAAATCACAGGTATGAGCGATATGACACTCCAACCAGCAGCTGGTGCTCACGGAGAACTCACTGCACTGATGATGATAAAAGCTTTTCACCATGACAATGGCGAACAAGATAGAAATATCGTGCTTGTTCCAGACTCAGCACATGGAACAAACCCAGCAAGTGCTGGTATGTTGGGCTATGAGATCAAAGTCGTTCCTTCAGACGAAAACGGTATGGTCGATATTACAGTCTTGGAAAAAATGGCTGATAAAAACGTTGCAGCTTTGATGCTAACCAATCCAAACACACTTGGAATATTTGAAAAAAACATCAGCACAATATCAAAAATCATCCACAGTGTAGGCGGAAAGCTATATTATGATGGTGCAAATATGAATGCGATAATGGGCATCACCAGACCTGGCGATATGGGGTTTGATGTTATGCATCTTAACCTGCACAAAACCTTTTCAACCCCACATGGTGGAGGCGGACCAGGAAGCGGACCTGTTGGATGCAGCGCCGAACTAGCAAAATACTTGCCTAACCCACGGGTTATAAAAGCAGGCGACAATTATAAGTTTGAATCCGATTCATCAAGTATAGGAAAAATCAAAAGTTTTTACGGAAACTTTTTGGTTGCTCTTAGAGCATATGTCTACATTCTAAGCCTTGGCGCTTGTGGAATAAAAGACACATCGGTAAATGCAGTACTCAATGCAAACTATATGAAATCTCGTCTATGTGATCATTATATGATGTCACACGATGGACTTTGTATGCATGAATTTGTAATGTCAGCCGAAAAGCTCAAATTCGAAACGGGTGTAACCGCAATGGATATTGCAAAATCACTTTTGGATTTTGGAATTCATCCACCAACAGTTTATTTTCCATTGATTGTACATGAAGCGCTGATGATAGAACCGACAGAAACAGAATCAAAGGAAACTCTTGATGAAGCGTGTGATATCCTTATAAAGATTGCACAGCAGGCATACGTTGATCCCAAAAGCATCAAACTCACACCAAAAACTCTGAGTGTAAAAAGGTTGGATGAAACTTTGGCTGCAAGAAAACCAGTATTAAAATATGATAAGCAGTAAACTGCTAAAGTATAAAAAATCCACCCTGACTATTGAGGGTGGATTTTTCCATTAATACGAAACTTTCTTTCGTCTATTCGTTTATTTGCTCTATGATATTTGCACATACACGCTCAGCCTCATCAAATTCAAAATCCAATATACATTGATTGATTTTAAGCAATCCGCTATATACCGCCTTATTAAAGCCAAACTTATATCCCAACAACTTCTCACAGATATCTTGCGCATTAACACAATTATTTTCAAGTTCAACGCGTAATTCATCAAGCATCATACATGTTTGATCTTTACTCATATCTTCATTTCCAACATCTTCAGACAAGTTACCATAACTAATAACACCTTCAAGATTCTTTATCTGAGAAACAACAACCGCAAGCCGACCTTTTGCACTGCTTATTAGATCATTTATCATAGTCATTTCATTTCTCTTTAGTTTCTTTTCAATCTGCACCACTTGGTCAAACAGAGTTGTAGCACCGATGTTACCAACAACACCTTTCAACGTATGAACCTCTTTTTTAGCGGCTTCTATATCTGCACAAGCTATAAACTTGTTGACTTTGTCAAAAGCATTTTCATGATTTTCAGCAAACTTCGTAAGCAGTGTTACATATAACTTAATATTATTAGATGTCCTTAATAATCCATTAGAAACATCAACACCTTTAATAATATTTTTTAAAGCCTGCTCATCAATAGTAATCCCAGCTTCAATTTCAACTATATTAACCTGACGCTGTTCAGGTTTTATCCATTTTACAAGTATTGAGAATAGCTCTTGTTTGTCAATAGGTTTAAAAATAGCTCCATCCATTCCAACCTCAAATACCCTCTCTTGCACGCCACTCATAGCATCAGCAGAAAGTGCAATTATTGGAGTTTTATTATTAAGCTCATTTCGTATTTTTTTAGCAGATTCATAACCATCCATAACAGGCATCTGCAAATCCATAAACACAAGATCATACTCGTAATATTTTATCATATCAGCAGCCTGCTCACCATTAACAGCAAGGTCTACAAAGAAGCCTTCATATTCGAGCAGCTCCTTAACAATTTGCTGATTAATTTCATTATCCTCTGCCAATAATATCTTTGCCCCAACCACTTTATCAAACCCAACAGGATACTTAAAATCAACCATATCATCATCAACAGGTTTCTCACGTCCAACAACAGTACTAATAACATCTATAAGACCAGATTGCGTAAATGGCTTTGAAAGTATTGCTTGGAATCCAACATCACTCGCCATCTCAACTGTTTCGTCATAACTATATGCAGTAACAAGAATAGCCTTTGTTTTTTCATCATACGACTCAAGACTCTTTATCTTTTCAAAAGCTTGAATCCCATCCATTCCAGGCATTCTCCAATCTAAAATCATTAGATCAAAAGATTGTTTCGAAGCTTCTTCAACCGCCTCAACCCCACTCGAAACAACGACAACATTATCTTCAAACTCATTTAAATAAGCATCAATTAACTCTCTTGATGAAGGAGTATCATCAGCAACCAATATTTTAAGTCCACTTACATCAGTAAGAACCTTACTATTCGCATCAATCAACTTTTGAGTATTCTGTGATTTATCAAAACTTATGATAAACGAGAACGAAGTACCTCTACCGAGTTCACTTTCAACAACAATACTGCCGCCCATCATCTCAACGATATCCTTAGTGATGATAAGACCAAGACCAGTTCCTCCGTACTTTCTAGTAGTAGATGCATCTGCCTGATGAAAAGCTTTAAAAAGATTCTCTTTTTGATACTGCGTCATTCCAATACCTGTATCAGAAACAACGAACTTTATATCAATAGTGTCTTTATCATCTATAAGATCAATAGCAACAATAACCTCACCCTTTTCAGTAAACTTCACCGCATTACTAGTCAAGTTTAATAATGCTTGATTAAGTCTAAAAGGATCTCCAATCAAATTATTCGGTATTCTAGGATCTTTTTTAATAAGAAATTCTATATCTTTCTCATAAGCTTTAAACGAAATCACTGTGGTCAAATCATTGAGCACACCATCCATCAAAAACTCAGTTTTTTCAATATTCATCTTACCAGATTCAATTTTCGAATAATCCAATATATCATTTATTATTTTAAGAAGACCTTTGGCCGCATTGCCAATTTTCTTAACATAGTCCATCTGCTTATATGTAAGGTTTGTTTTTTCTAACAATCCATTAAGTCCAATAACAGCATTCATAGGTGTTCTTATCTCATGACTCATATTTGCTAAAAACTCACCCTTAATTCTTGATGCTTTTTCAGCTTCAACTTTTGCAATCTCTAGTTGATATTGTGTATTTTTAAACTCAGTCATATCAACAAAACTGGTAACATAACAATCTTGGTTCATATAATTGATTCTATTATACGTAGCTATTACCCAAGCATGCTCACCTGTTCCAATACGTCTAAGGTTAAGCTCACAGCTATCAATATACCCATCTTCAACAAGCCTTTTATTTATTCTATGAAGATCTTCATTATTTACAAATAATGCTCCATCATTTGGCAAACTCTCTATCGAATCAATTCGCATAAAATCAAGATATGCTTTATTAGATTTAAGCACCTTTAGATTTTCAAGGTCGAATATTTGAAGCGGAATAGGTGAAGAGTCTATAACATTCTCAGCTGCTTTTCTTGCCATAACAATCTCTTCTTGCGCTCTCTTCATTTTATCAATTTCAACATTAATACCAGAAACACGAAGAATAGCTCCATTTTCATCCGTTTCAGTTATCTTCCCAGTAGTATTTACCCAAATATACGATCCATCTTCTTTACGCATTCGATTTATTATATCAAAAGCATCTATTTTGCCCGATAAAACATCTCGTATCATTTTCGATGCTACTTCAGTTTCATCTGGATGAATAAATTTTAAAAATCCTTCAAGCCCCTCTTTGACTATTGCCCACTCACCATCAACCTCAATCAATGGATTGTTATCATAATCTAATTGATCTATCCAAGAAGCACTAATATTAAGTTTTCCAGTTTGAGGATTAAAGTCCCAAAGACCAATATGTGCAACACTAGTCGCTTGTTTAAGCCTAATCTCACTCAGCCTTATAGCCTCTTGCGCTTCCTTATGTTTTGTAATGTCCCTTACAGATATAACCAGTGCAGGTTTGTTTCTAAACGTAGTATGCGTTACCACAACCTCACCAATTAGAGGTTTACCATCAAATGTTAAATATAAATATTCATAAGAGGCACTATCAGCTGAAAGCGCTTGATTGATTTTATCTTTAACATAATCACTTGATAACTGTCCATTTGGCTGATATTTAGGCGCAGCATTACCATTCGGCATTCCTATAAAATCATCAATGCTATTAGCATTAAGCATTTTTACATACGCATTATTAACATCTAAAACAGTCATTGTCTCAGCATCAACGATAACAAGCCCATTTGTAGAAGATTCAAAGATATTCCTAAAATCTCTTTCACGATTTCTTATCTCTTTTTCTGCCATTTTTTGCGCAGTTATATCTCGAGATACTCCAATTAAAGTTCGAGCACTGCCATCATCATTGCGTTTATTTATATTAGCCGTTTCTTTTATCCAGCCATATTCATCAGCACCTGGCTTTTTATATCTATATTCAAAACTATAATCTCTTGCTTTTCCTGTTTCGTGCGGATAAGTAGCCCCCTGATTCTTAGCCCAATCATCTGGATGCACACCTTTTTTCACAATACTCGTAACTTTATTACAATTACCATCAAACCCATATACATCAAAGTACTTTTCAGAAACAAACGCAGTATCGGTTTCAATATCATATTCCCAAATCGCAAGCCCAACACTTTCGGTCGCAAGCTTTAACCTCTGCTCAGATATCAAAATCTCCTCTTGTTGTTTCTTTTGATCAGTAATATCTTGATCAATCCCCATCATAACTAGTGGGTTTGAATCCTCGTCGTACTCTGTAATTTTTCCAGCTCCATAAATCCATCTATAATCTTCATCATAGGGACGCTTATATCTAAGTTCTATTTCATAAAAATCACTTATTCCATCAAGATGATCCTGCATTGCTTGATGAACAACTTGCCTATCATCAGGGTGAATATTTTTTGTCCAATACTCATCATACACTCTGCGCTGTTGTGGATCCAGCCCAAACATATAACTATAATTTGCTGATCCAATAGTTATATCCTCTTTTATGTACCACTCCCATACAGCAATATTGCCACTCTCAGTAGCAAGCTCAAGCCTTTTAATATTTTTGCTCAATTCCTCCTGCACTTCGATACTTTTAGTTACATCTTGGTTGATTCCCACCATAATAAGTGGCGCTCCCGATTCATCACGCTCAGTAACCTTTCCACCACCAGAAAGCCATCTATACTCTTCATCTTCAGATTTTTTATATCTAAACAGACCTTTATACTCTTCTGTTTTACCAGAAAGCACATCAACAATATTCTTATCAAACAAGGCTCTATCATCAGGATGCACATTAGTTGTTATTACTTTATATATATCTGCAACTTCATTATCAATTCCAAATAATTTACAATACATATCAGAGCCAGTTATTTCATCAGCTAAAATATCCCATTCCCAAGTTGCAACTCCTGCACTCTCCGTGGAAATTCTAAACCGTTCTTCGCTCTTTCTAATCTTTTCAGACTCAATTTTGTGCTCAGTTACATCTTGAACGGTGATTTGAAAAACTTCTCGACCTTCATATGATACAACTCCAATATTAACCAAAGCATTGAATACTTCACCATCGCTTTTTTGATATATAGCCTCAAAAATATTTATTCCCGTATCATATACTTTTTTAAAGCACACATCAGCTAATCTTGTTGTAAGCCTTCCATCCAACTGATATTTTGGTGCAAAATCATATATGTATTTTCCAATTACTTGATCTTTACTATCATACTTAAAAAGCTTTAATATATTTGTATTGCAAGCTATTACTTTTTTACTATCATAATCTAACAGACATATACTATCCACAGAGTTTTCAAACAGATTTAGATATGTTCTTGCCCCTTCTTCCAATGCATCATGAGTAAATTCTCTATTTTGCATACAAATAAGCGCTTGAATAAACAAAATAAGCAACGATATCTCTTGATCCGTATAAGCACGATAATCAGTAACAGAATCAAGACCTAAAAATCCTATAACTCCATCATCAGCACTGACCATTGGTATATTAATAAATGATTTAACATCTTGACCCTGTAATAGTTTACGAAATTCTTCGTGCTGTATTTTGTTTACATCTTCAAATATAGCAACTTCGCCATTTTTATGTTTATTTATCAATACAGGAGAAACAACAGTTAATGGAACGTCTTTAAGGTTGTCTATTTGTGGCTCCACCCCATCCGCACACCACTCATATGTATTATCACAGCTACCATTTTCAAAATCATATTTAAAAATATAAATCCTATCAGTTTTTAACAGCCTTCCAGTTTTCTCAATAACATTTTGTATGCTAATTGAAATATCACTCGAAATCGAAACATTTGATGAAAAATCAATGATAATACGTCTCATTTCCGACATAGCTTCTACTTGCTTTTCAGCTTCATACCTATCTGTAATATCCTCAAAAAGTGTAGCAAAACAATCCTTACTTGTTTTAAAGACTGCAACCTTATAATATCTATTAAATGTTTCAAAGTATTTATCAAATGTTGTGGATTCACCTGTACTCACTACTTTTGAATAACAATCAATCTGCATATCTTCAATATCACCAATAAATTGTTTGGCAGTTTTACCAACAGGATTCTTACTAATTTGTTTTTCAAACGCACTGTTTATTCTCAAATATTCATAATCAATCGCTTTACCTTTATCATCATAAATCATCCGATGCTCAGCAAAACCAGTTAACATGTTATCAAATAAAGTTTTCAAACCATCATTATAATTGTCTTCAGAGTCAACATCATCATATATAGCTATAAAATTGCATATTTGCCCATCTTCGCCCTCAATAGAACTAATGGATAAATTTTTACAGTAATAATCACCGTTCTTCTTTTTATTACATATGCTCCCTTGCCAGTCATTACCATTTAATATTGTTTCCCATAGATCTTTATAAATTGTATCATTCTTTTTGTCCAAGCTTAATATACTAGTTGGATTTCCAATGATATCTTCTTTACTATAATTTGTAAATTCTAAAAAATTAGGGTTTGCATATTCAATAATGCCATCAATATCTGTAATCAAAAAAACAAGATCACGCTTATTCAATATTTTTATTATAGGTTTTATTTCCAACAGTTCCATTCTAGGTTCCTCATTATAATTCTTCAATATTATAAATTTTTTTAACAAAATACTCTATTAGCAATATTTAGCAACTATATTTACAAATAGCGTTTTTTCAATCAAAACATATGCCCTAAAAATTTCACGACATAATAACATTATACCTTTTAGAAATATCTATGTAAAGCAATTATGCTTACCTTAAATGGTTTTTTTATAATTATTATCTATTAAAGCATTTTTATCCAAATACGGCTGATTTAATAAATATAAAAACAAGTTTTCATGGCTAACGATAAGACCTACACAGATATACAAAATTGGATTTATCAACAACAGCTAACTAAAAAAAAGAGTGTCCATATTTTCAGCACTCTCAAAAATCATAATTTTCAATATCTAGCTAGTAAGTCTTTTCACTATTTTTAATGCGAATGTTTTGTATAAAATCCAAGCTGATAATCTCTGTGCGTTTTCCACACTCAATTTCAATCCATTTTTCAGTAACTTGTTTTACAACACCATCCACTCGAACTCCCATAGAACCTGTTGAAACTATGCATCTTTTGCCTACACATTTATCTAAAATATTGTCCATTTTATTCACTCCTCTTTTCACTCTTCTTTTAACAATTCTTCTAATAATCGTTTGTCTTTGCAAAGCTGTAACCATCATTATAACAAAAATAGATATATAAATCGGTAAAAACGATTCCATCTTTATCACTTCCTAAACTAGTATATTTTTATTTTGTCCAAAACAACAGAAACATTCAATTATACCCGCTTAGAATATTTCATTATCATTATTCCGTCTTGAGCTATATACTCTTCAAGTTGTAGCTTTATCCCAAATATAAACATATTCAATCTCACCAGTATTAAGATCATTTTGCTCATAGTCAAAAACAAACCCCTGTTTTTCATAAAAAGCTCTGGCATTTAGGTTTTTCTTATAAGTTGATACACTCAAAAAATCAAATTTTTGCTTCACATAATCAACCAAAGATTTTCCAACACCTTTCCTAAAATACTTTGGATCAACAAATAGTGCACCAATAGTATCCTCTGACAATATGCTGACAAATCCAATTATCTGCCTGCCCTTGATATAAACATATGTTTCAGCAGTTGGAATATATTCTTCAAGCACGACCTTTTCAGCTTTTCTCCAATACCCTTCCTCAATAAAAAAATGTCCTTTTATAGTCGCTTCTAGCCATATATTCATTACAGCATCAGTATCTTTTTTATGAAAACTTCTAATCATCGCTCTATTCTCCCTAACACTTCATATATATAATTATATCTTAAAATATGCACTTTTCAACAAACCATTATATGTAATTATAAAAAGAGAACTGCCATATAGACAGTTCGATAATATCATTTTGTTTTTTTGCTATTTACTCACATGCTTGCAAAGCAAGCTCCATCATCTTAGTAAATGAATTCATTCTCTCTTCACTAGTAGTCGCAGCATGTTTTACAAGGCTATCACTAACTGTCAATATGCAAGCGGCTTTCTTATTTAAAAACTTCGCATTAGCAAAAAGTGCAAACGACTCCATCTCAACAACCTCACAACCATACTCATCGCGAATCGTTTTATAATCATCAAAATTCTCTCTATAAAAAACATCTGATGAATGAACTCTAACTTTATTAACATCTATTCCAAGCTCTTTACCACAAGCCTCAATTTTATCATTCAATTCTTTTGATGGCTCAATCGCCTCATCTTCATTACCACAAAGAGTTTTTGCAAAACTGGACTCACTCCAAGCATCTTTTGCCAAAACAACATCATAAATGTTTAAACCCTCAGTATAAGATCCACATGATCCAATCCTTATTATATTTTCCACTCCATAAAAACTATATAACTCAAATGAATAAATACCGATAGATGGCATACCCATTCCAGACCCCATCACAGAGACCTTCTTGCCATTATAATACCCAGTATAACCCTTCATACCTCTAACTTCATTGAACTTTACTACATCTTTCAAAAAAGTGTTTGCAATAAACTCAGCCCTTAATGGATCACCAGGCATAAGAACTGTTTTTGCAATAACTCCCTGTTTATCCGCCTCAATATGCGGTGTTGGTATACTCATAAAATTCTTCTCCCCTGTATCTATATTAAAAACACTACTTTTATTGTATAGCATCTTAGATAATTGTCAACACTCAAATAATCACAATTAATCTTGCTAATTTATTTCTGCTTCAAGCCATAAAACTCGCTTTAAAATTTGATAAAAATATCTAACGCACCCTAGTCATACTCGCCTATACATCTGCTATTTTTCGTTTTTGTTATATCAATATCATCTTTATTCAGCAGGTTCTGGCGTTGCTGGTGCTATTACTGGTGCTGGTGTTGGTGCTGGTGTTGGTTCTGGTGTCGCTGGTGCTGGCGTTGCTGGTGCTGGTGTTGCTGGTGCCGGCGTTGCTGGTGCTGGTGTTGCTGGTGCTGGTGTTGCCGGTGCTGGTGTTGCCGGTGCTGGTGTTGCCGGTGCTGGTGTTGCTGGTGCTGGCGTTGCTGGTTTAGGTGTTGCTTTTGCAGCCTCTTTATTACTATTTATAGAGGCAATCAATTGATTTCTAGTAATACAAAATGAGTTTGTCGCTTTGTTAATTTCACTCGCCTTACCTTTCGGATCAGTAAGTGATCTCTCCCCAGCTTTACTACTCAAAGATGCACATGCTTGGTTAAATTTGCTGATTTGCCCAGCGGTCAGATATTGTGCATTATTTAAAATATATTTTGATTCAGATCCATATATCGCTCCATTAGCCTTCGCTACGGCTGAGTTATAAGCTTTTGCTTGCGCTTGCACTACATCAACATCGTTGCGCATATCAAGCTCAACCTCAACTCCATAAATCTCAAATATCAATTCTTCCAGTTTGGCTTGATCTAGCCCCCAAAGGCTAACCCCACCCATATCAACATATCCACCTTCAATATTATGCGTTGTAATATCACTTGGTTCAATTTTTGTTGCAAATAAACAAAGTGCGCTTATCTGCTTAACCGTCAAGTTTGTATATACATTCTCTTTAACATTCTCATATAATAATGGCATATATACTACCATCTTTTCCTGTTTAAGCTTTTCAAATACAGCAAGTATAAACGCTTGTTGCCTTTTTGTTCTTGCTATATCACTAGTACCAATCTTCTGTCTACAATAAGCTAAAGCCTCAGATCCCCAAAGCTGTTGCGTACCTACCTGTAAAACAGCATCATTAGTACTAACTGGAACATCAACATAACATTCAACGCCACCAATTCCATCAATAACAGACTTAAAAGCTTCCATATCAACAGCAAAATATTTATCAACCGCAATATCGCCCATCATCATAGATATTGTATTCGTCATATATTCAAATCCATCACCATCAAACCCATTACCTCTTCCAAAAGCAGAATTTACTCTACCTTTTCCCGAGAATTTATACTGCCAAACCAAACTATCTCTTGGAATGGATGTAATATCTATCTTGTTATTATCAAAATCAACACAAACAAGCATCATACTGTCGGTTCTGTAAGTTTTCCAATTTGTATACCTAAATATATTTCTATCAACTCCAACAAAAACAAGATTAACCTTGCCTTTCATCATAGATTTATCCGCATCAGCTTCAATTTTTCCTAAAAGAAATTCTTGTATTTCCTCTGGTGTATCTATCTCATTATCCTCGTCAGCTGAGCTAGCAACTTGCACCTGCTCATTACTAGTTTCAACAACAGCCACAACTTCACTGTTATTAAAAGCTTGTATTGGATTTAAAATTCCATATATAAAGTTTCCGATATAAGCATAATAACCTACTGTCATTATGATCGAAAAAGCAACCAGACCAATCTTTAGGCTCTTGCTAATTTTTATTGCTTTTTTAAGTTCTTTTTCCATTTATCTAAACCTCTATTTAATAACCATAATTTTTTTCATAAAATATACCATAACATAATACAATGAATTGGTAAATTTGTAAATTGTATGTTCTTTAAAATCGTATATTTAGCGTATCATTTACACTTTTGATACAAACAATATATATAGCCGTATAATTCTTTTTTGGAGGTTTTGATGCTTAATACAATAATTAAAACAATCATCCTATATTTTTCGATGATGTCAATAATGCGTCTTATGGGCAAAAGACAATTAGGCGAACTCCAACCATTCGACCTAGTTATCGCAATCATAATAGCAGAAGTTGCCGCAACACCTCTGGATCAAGCAGGCACACCTTTGTCATATGGACTTGCACCAATAATCACACTGCTTTTTTTCCATAATGTAATCGCCTTTATCTCTTTAAAATCTTCAAAAGTTAGAGAATTTGTTTCAGGAAAGCCCAATATTGTGATATCAAAAGGAATCATCGATATTCATATGCTAAAAAGTATCGATTATAGCCTGAATGATTTAGTAGAGCTATTAAGGTCAAAGGACATCTTCGATTTGTCAGAGATCGATTATGCAATTATAGAAACAAACGGTAGCATAAGTGTTTTAAAGAATCCTCAAAATCAAACGGTAGAGGTTTGTGATTTAGAATTAAAATCAACTAAGAATGGACTAATATATATTCTAATATCCGATGGAAAGTTGGATGATGAAAACATCAATTTGCTAAATATCAACAAACATAAACTCGTATATATTCTAAAGAAAACCGACCATCTTAGTATATCTGATATCTTTTGCTTCTATGTCAACGATGTCGGAGATGTATATATTCAAACCTATAAGAAGAAAGTATATAAATTTAATGGAGCATTAAAACCAGAGGTTAAGTTAAAAAACTAAATGTTAATAAGATAAGGAGTGATTATAAAATGGTAAAAAAAATAATTCTATTGGTGCTATTCGCATTGCTAATTGTATTTTCTTTCTATCAAAATAGCTTTCTAAATAAGAATGGAAAATATTTTGCATCCCAAATCGTAAATATAGAAGCATATATTAACAACGATGATTATGATTCAGCACAAGCAGGCTCACAAATTCTATTCACTGTATGGGAAGATATAAAACCAAAATATGAGCTTTTTTGCGAACATGAAGAAGTGGATAAAATCCATGCTTCATTTGAAAAGCTTTTAGTTTTAGTGAATCAGAAAAACGAACTCTGTTTGACCCAAACAGCATTGTTAAAATATTATTTCGATCACATTATAAATATAGACTCATTCTCATTTGAGAATATTTTCTAGTATCCTTCTAAATATATTTCTATGATTCTATCTATATTATATAAACTAAACCATGCGAATTTTCACATCATAAAAAATCCTTACTGATAAATTTGATATTCCTTTATACCTACTTTGTTGATATAATGGCGTATAAAGCGACATTTTAAATACTAACATTTAAGGAATATCATTTATGAATTTGACAAAAACACAAAACGAAATCGTGAATAATATAGATTCGTCACTTCTAATAACTGCCCCTGCGGGAGCTGGAAAAACTGAAGTTATGGCAAGACGAGCGCAAAAGGCGATAGAAAACGGCAAAAAGAATATACTATGCCTTACTTTCACCAATCGTGCCGCAAATTCGATGAAGAAACGAATTGCTGATCCAAAGGATAAAAATGCAAAAATCAGCGTTTATACTTTTCATGCTTTTTGTAATAGCCTACTACGTCAAGAATCCGACTATATGGGTCTTCCTTTTAACTATATAATCTTGGATAAAGAGGATACAAGTGCAATATTAAAAGAAGTGCTTTCAAAAACAACATCTCATCTTTCCGCCCATGACTTAAAAGCGGCAAAGACTTTGATCGATGATTATCGATTAAGCTCATTGATCCACAAGGAAAACGTAACCAAGATCATAGAAAAGTTTAACTCGAGATTCAAGTCTGGTTTTGTCGATGTATATAATAAATATCAAGCAGCACTGTCCGAGTCCAACTCACTTGACTTCACATCGCTAATAGCTCTTACTTATGAGTTTTTTAGCAATCCTACAAACTTAATGAGATGGCAGAAAATCTATGACTTTATCCAAGTTGATGAAATGCAAGACACTGGTCTAATCGAGTATGATATTATTTCTAAACTCGCAAGCCATCATAAAAACTTATCCCTATTTGGCGATACCGACCAGACAATATATGAGTGGCGCGACTCACGTCCTTTTGAGATTATCGCACAATTCAAGGAAAAGTTTTCACCAACCGAATATATTCTAGCTGATAATTTTCGTTCAACAAAAACGATCAATAAATGTGCTGAAAGTTTTTTAGATAGCTATTTTCAAAGACAGTCAAAAAACATCATAGCCTCAAGCGAACAAGGTGACAAAGTTCATCTTTGTTTTCTAAAAGATTTTGAGTATGAGAAAAAACAGATATGCAAAATCATTTCATCTGCACATGAAAAAGCAAGCTTTAAAGATATAGCTATTCTAACTCGCACAAATAAAGACGCGATAAATTTTAGCCATGCCCTAAATGATAATAATATTCCAGCTTATATAATAGATGAATATAATTTCTTTAGAAGAGAAGAGATAAAGGATGTAATCTGTTTGCTCAAACTATTACAAAATAAAAGCGATATATCCTGTGCAAAAAGGATTCTTCTAAAATACGCAAAGAATATTGGAATTGCAACTGTAAATGAAATTATCGAATCACAGCTTCCTGTTGCTTTAGAGGATTTAATCTGCCATGCACACAAAGAAAACTTCGATTTGTTGGATGATATCATCACACCATTTTTGGATAACAACATGGTGATTTTTGACGTAGAAAGCACAGGTCTTGACACTAATAAGGATGAAATCGTGGAAATTGCCGCTGTAAAATACGGTGTCAATGGGATTTCAGATGAGTTTCATCATTATTTAAAAACCGATATCTCGGTTGGAAACTCCGAAGCCGTTCATGGATACTCTGATGAATTTCTCAGCGAAAAAGGCGAGGATCCAACGCAAATACTATCTGATTTCTTGAAATTTTCAAACGGTTGTATACTCGGTGGACACAATGTCACATACGATATCGCAATCCTAAAATCTCAACTTTCGAGATTAGACATTGAGCAAAATATCGAACCAGTATATTTTGATACATTAACTGCTGCAAAACGCATAATCAACGATAGTGAAAACTATAAGCTAGGAACACTATGTTCATATTTGGGCATCGAGGAAGAACCAACACATCATGCAATGGATGATGTTTACGCAACATGTGAATTGGCTAATGTATGCTTCGAAGAATTTATGGAATCAGCGCAGCCTCGTGGCGAGTTCTATGAATACTATAAACCTAAGTTTGCACCCTTCTCATCTTCGTTTGAAAAGCTCGAAATAGCTATTAGAAATAAAAGACCAGTTGATGCACTCATGTCAATCTATGAGTTTTTAGATGTCAAAACAAAGTATAAGGATTCAAAAAATAAGCTTAACAATTTAAATGAGTTGGTTAGAATATTTAAAGCCTTGGATGAAACCGACCTTTCACCTGCAATGTCGATAAAGAAAATCTTAGAGATTACAACGCTTTCCAATTCGTGCGAAAGACTTCTTGGCGATGATGATAAAGTTGCAGTGCTGACCATACATCAAGCAAAAGGTTTGCAGTTTAATACAATAATAATCCCAAATGCTGTTGATGGAAGTATCCCCTCTTCACTAAACATCAAGTATGATAACTTGGACGAAGAAGCAAGGCTATTCTATGTTGCAATGACGCGGGCATCAAAAAGCCTATTTATCACCCTTTCAAAAGAAGCAGAAAATGGACAAAACAACGCATCATCAAGATTTATAAAATATCTGCCAAAAGATTGTTATATCATTCATTCGCAGGTGTAAAATTTCATAATATCTAATATGACAGATTTTTTTAGATATATAAAATATGATAATAATATAAGCTTGCAAATTTTAAGCAAAAGATACGGTGTTCCAATCTGCATGATTTTGAATGCAAATAACGCTAAATCTGATATTGAGTTTACAGGCAAAGAGAAAATAATCATGCCCTATCCTTGTTATTGTGAGCGATATAATACTTGCATCCTAGATAATAAAGATTCAGCACATAATTTTAATGATAAGAATCATATCGTTACTTTTAAAGATTATAATATAGGCAATGATACAAATATATTCGATATAGCCAAAAAAACTGGGCTTACTGAAAGTGTTATTATTAGGCTAAACAAGCTGTTTAATCCTAATGATATTAAAAAAGGAATGATACTAAAAATTCCTATTTATGATTTTAACACATTCATCTATCAGGTTAAACCAGCAGAGAGTTTGGATGATATCGCAAAAAAATTTAACAATAGCATAGATGAAATAATTGATATAAATATGCTCAGTGATGAACACAGCATATATGCATCAATGAAACTTATCTTGGCTAGAAATGAGAGTTAATTTGAAAAAGATGCTTTTTGTTGCAATAAACGCAAAATACCCACATACGAATCTAGCAGTAAGGTGTTTGAAAAACGTGCTTGAAAAGTGCGGACAAACATCCAGCTATATCGAGCACACAATTAATACTGATGAGCAAGTTGTTCTTGATGACATCTTGAAAAATGATAGCGATATATATGGATTTAGCTGTTATATATGGAATATAAATCATGTGTTAAACTTGAGTGCTATAATAAAGAAACATAGGCCTGATGCAAAAATCTTGCTTGGCGGACCAGAGGTCAGTTATGGTGGATACGATTTAATGGCGAGCAATAATGATATTGATTATATTATCGTTGGCGAAGGCGAAAAAGCTATCGTAGATTTTATGGAATATGAAAATGGCTCAAAAGATATCAGCAAATGTGCAAGCCTAATCTATCGCGATAAGAAAACAATCATTAAAAATGAGATTCAACTGGATGGTTCTTTTTCAAACGCAGACTTTGCTTATGACAATTTGGATGAGCTAAAAAACCGCGTCATATACTATGAATCTTCAAGAGGTTGCCCATTTAAATGCGGCTTTTGTCTTTCATCGCTTACAAAATCCTATCACGAGAAAAACCTCGATACTGTAAAGCGAGATATCAAAACATTTATCGATCATGATTTAAAGATTGTAAAATTCGTTGATAGAACTTTTAACGCTAATAAAAAGCGTGCATTTGAAATAATAAACTATATCAGCTCCATCAATAATAACACATGTTTTCATCTAGAGATTGCACCATCACTATTGGATGACGAGTTTGTTGAATTATTAAAATCAACAAAGAAGCATCACTTTCAGATAGAAATTGGAATCCAATCGACCCACCTACCAACACTAAAGGAGATAAACCGCCAAGGTGGTTTTGACAAGTTCAGCGGATACATCAAACAAATAGTAAACGCTAATAATGTTCACGTACATGTTGACCTTATCGCTGGTCTACCACATGAAGGGCTAAAGCAGTTTCAAAAATCCTTTGACGATGTTTTTTCATTAAAATCGGACAACCTCCAGCTTGGTTTTTTAAAGCTATTAAAAGGAAGTCCTCTTCGCGATAACGCTGACAAGCTCGGCATTAAATATGAGCAAAAAGCGCCATATGAATTTATAAGAACACCTGATTTATCGGTAAACGATGTTGAGCTATTAGATCAAATTGAATATCTGCTAAAGCGATTTTATAATTGCTCACTATATAAAAATACAATTGAATATTTAGCATATAAATATAAATCGGCATTTATGATGTTTGTAAAATTAAATGAATTTATCATAACTAGCAATCTCAATCCAAAGAAATTCACTGAATCGGATTTGAAAAAAGTGCTGTATGATTTTTCTGATAATGATAAGATCGCTTATGAATTTATTCTTTATGATATGTTACTAAAGCGAAAAAAACCAAAGCTTGTTCCCTATCTTTTCAATGAAGAAAGAAATGATTTCAAAAATGAATTTTACAAGACAAACAAAATATCAAATAAAAAGCATATCCTGCCAGTAAAATTCAACGTTGATATCGATTTATTTCGTCTAGAAAACGTACTGATAAAAAAAGAAATTATTACGATATTTGATTATAGCGATTATGAAAAAGGGTTGATTATAAGGACTATTAGCATTCCCATTAGTTAAATATAACAAAATAAGTGTAAATCCTTTATATTTCGAGGATTTTGTTTGACTTATTAAAATAATAGGAATATAATTTAAATGTTTTCGATTAACTTTAGTCTAATAAGGACGACGTATTTTATTTTTAAAATTTTGATATTAATTTGTTTTTTATTTAGTTTAAATTACTATCATAAAGTCGCCTTTAAATTTTATATATGTAGGTGAAAAAACAAATGAATTATGATTTTCTTTTAAGCTTAGCTTTGATATTAATATCAACTAAGCTACTTGGTGTAGTTACAAGAAAACTCCAAATGCCACAAGTTGTTGGCGCTCTTATCGCAGGTCTTATATTGGGACCAAACATTTTAGGATTAGTTGAAGAATCAAACATTATTACAATGATGGCAGAACTCGGTGTTATCTTTATCATGTTTATGGCTGGTATGGAAACTGATTTAAAACAGCTAAAGCAAACTGGTAAAGCTTCCATTATTATTGCTCTTTTTGGAATAGTTGTTCCTTTTGGTCTTGGCTTTTTAGTCACAGGCGCATTCAACGGCGGATATCAATTCGATAATCCAAAATTCTATGAAAACGTGTTTATCGGAATCATCCTTATGGCAACATCCGTAACAATCTCGGTTGAAACGCTCAGAGAGATGGGCAAGCTTAATACCAAAACTGGTACAGCTATCTTAGGTGCAGCCGTAATCGATGATATCATAGGAATCATCGCACTTACAGTTCTAATGAGCATGGGCGATTCATCAGTAAAAGTTGGCGCAGTTGTTCTAAAGATTCTTGCATTCTTTGTTTTTGCAGCAGTTTGTGGAACACTCTTCTATTTCTTCTTCAGATACATGTCAAAAAAACACGGAAAGAAAAGACGTGTTCCAGTATACAGCCTTTTCTTCTGTTTAATTTTATCATACTGTGCAGAGCACTTTTTCGGCGTTGCTGATATCACAGGTGCATACTTAGCTGGTGCGATTATCTCCAACATCACATTATCCAAATATGTTAATGAAAAAATTGAGGTTACATCCTATATGCTCTTTTCTCCGATATTCTTTGCAAGCATCGGTTTAAAGGCAGAGATACATTCACTGGATGCACACATCTTATTGTTTGCTCTAGCAATTATATTGACAGCAACACTATCAAAGTTTGTAGGTTGTGGAATCGGTGCAAAGCTATCTGGCTTTAGTACTGCACAATCGGTAAGAACAGGACTTGGAATGATGGCAAGGGGTGAGGTTGCGCTTATCGTTGCTGACAGAGGAATAGCCGCTGGATTCTTAGCTCCTGAAAGCTTAACACCAATCGTACTTATGGTTATTGCTACTTCCATAGTGACTCCTGTTTTGCTTAAAACTTCATATAACTCTAAAAACAATGATATACAAGTTTTACAAGAAACAAGATATATTTCTTACAGATCTCGCGATCTTAGAGATGCATATTAATTAAAATATCAGACAACAATAACTTGACATAAGATATTGTTTAAAAGTATAATATTTCTCGCAAGCAATATACTAAAGATGTAATATCAAAGTATAGTGTTTGCGAGTTTTTACTTAACAGTATACATGCCCATAAGGGTAAATTTGTGCACCATTAGCTCAGATGGATAGAGCGATCCCCTCCTAAGGGATAGGCCGCAGGTTCGACTCCTGCATGGTGTGCCAGGTGATGAGGGTACTAAGATTTGAACATTTTTATTGGAATGTTTTAGAATTAGTACCTTTTTGATGTCGCAAAGCCCTTTAGACTGAGCTTTTTTTTGATAGCTCAAATAGTGTTTGTCCAATTGAATTTTTACAAAAAGTCAAATTTTCGATAACAAAAACAAAAATCAATGACTTACGAACCCCCTTGTCCAATATGTTGATTATTTATATGTGTCAAAAAACGCCTGTTCATAGGCGTTTGGGGTCTTGTAGCGCAATGTTGAATGTGGACGATCGTCATTATATCGCTCCATATAGTCGCCTACTCTTCTATTAAACTCCTTTACTGAACGATAATTCACACGGTATAATTCCTCTTTTTTCAGTGTTGCAAAGAAAGACTCCATTACCGCATTATGATAAGGGCTGTTCGTAGGTGAAAAAGATTGGGTAACATTTAATCCCATAAGTAGTTTTCTGAATGCGTGGGATGCATACTGGGTGCCTCTATCACTGTGAAAAATCAGGTCGTTACTCACATCTCTTTTTTCATATGCCATCTTAAAAGTAGCGGTAATTAATTGTGTACTTTGCTTTTGAGATATCTTGTATGCAATGATTTTTCTAGAATATAAATCAATTATTGCACATATGTATTTTCTTTTACCGCATGGTTTAAAGCAAGTAATATCACTTACCCATACTTGATTAGGAGTTCTTGCAGAAAAGTTCATGTTGATAACATCTTTTTTTCCATCTCGAATTATTTTGGTGAACTGTTTCTTTACGACATCCCTAACACTATATAGACCCATAGATTGCATAAGTTCAGCTACCATTCTATCGCTTGTGTTGATGCCGCGTGTTTTCAGAATAGCTCTTATTTTTCTAGCACCATAAACCTGGTCATATTCGTCAAAGATTTCTTTTATCAATTCACTCAGCACTGACCTACGATCTTTATAAGAGTTATTTGTCTTTTTGTTTCTTAAAATGTGGTTATAAAAAGTTCCTCTTGCCACACCCAATGATTCACATAGTATGCGAACACTATACTTTTCATATAGTTTTGTCAATTCGTCCAGCTTTACTTTAAGCGGTGACGATGTTGTACAATCAACTGTTTTCAATACTTCAACCATGTTTTCTAGTTTTTTGACTCTTTCCTTTTGCCTCATGTAATCTGCTATACTTACTTCAACTCCTGAAGTTGATTGGCTTGTCTTATAATGCTTGATCCAAGTATAAAATGTGCTTCTTGGCACTTTTGATTGTAGGCAAATGACGGACACTGATTCACCGCCGTAATATCTTTTTACTAAATCTATTTTTTCCTCTTTCGTAAATCTTGTTCGCATAAAATACCTCCATAAAATTTTAGAAATTAATTATAATATAGGTATAGAGGTTATACTCAGCATAATCATTTGATATATCTTTTTAGTTTATAACTTAGCATATTATTTGAATAATAGCGTTTTGTGAATAGTTTATGACTATAACAGACACTATCAAATCGCTTTATAGTGTGATTTAGAACAATATATTGTTTAATTATAGATAAATCTTTTAAATATGCAATTATTAAATGTTGAGTAAAAAAGCAAATATTTTTATATTCCGACTTCAACTTCAGTTTTTATTCCATATTTAATTATAGTTTTCTTTGATTCATGCAGTTTTGACAGCCTTAGTGGATACTTCATTTTTTTATTATATTCCATAAGCATAGCTTCTGCATATCCAAGTGCCCCACCTTGTCGCTCCTTTGCAGTACGTCCAATTTGCTTAACAGAGAGCACTCCAATTTTATCTTTAAATATGTCATCTTTTATATCATCACCAAACGTAACTATCAGATAAGCCGTTCCTTTGAGCATATTTGCAGAGAATGAATTTTTATCCCCCTCCCAAGTCCCAATACATAATCGTAGCGTTCTATTTAGCACATGGTATCCATATTTTCTGTATATCAGTTCCAAAGAAGAGATTGCACAAATAGCACCAGGAAAATTACTAGTTGCTATAAATAGTCCATAAGATTCAACAATAGATTTAATAATAAGCTGATCATCACTACCTGCTTCAATATTAGCCATAAATATTTCATAAGGTGATAACGGTTTAACATATTTCATTTGATTGGCAAAAATTTCAGCCTCATGAGTATAATCCATATCGTCATAAATCATACACCAAACAGGCGTATCTCTTGAACCGGACAATGTAGCAACAATCTCTATTGTATGCTGACCGTTAAAAACATAATTTACTCCATCACGTCTACTAACTTTAACTGGGTTTATTTGATACAAATCAAAATTATTAATCGTACGCTGAATATGGAAAATTGACAGATTCCGCTGATATTCTTGGTTAGAGACCAAATTTTTTATTTGTATTTGTTCAAAATAGACTGCTGGAACAAAAGCACTAAAATCATCCATTAAACTACCTCTTTAATCGCTATAAGCATTATCTCTATTTTTGCTTTTAAATTTATGAGTTCTTCCTGTAACTTGTGACACGCATTAAAAGTTGCATTGCTTAAATCAACTGTTGAATGCATTCTGCTTATTGAACTGCTCCATGATGGTATGGTTAGCGATAATGCAGATATTTCTGCATCAGGGTCATAAGATGGCATATTCTTAATAGATCCCGAAGACAGTGGTATTGCATGTTTGCCCACTTCTTGTTGTTTTACTAGCTTATGTTCTTTTAGCTGTCCATTGAACTGAGTATTATTATTAGATAACATATTACATAGCCTTTTTATCGATTGATCAGGAAGTTTTGTCATGTCAACAACGTTTTCATGAGTAAGTTTCACCTCACTAGACAAAATCCTTGGGATTAAATCTGGTGCTACTTTAGACAATGAATCTATTGCATGAGCATAAACTCCATACCTATAAACTGTACCGTCAGAAATATTATATTCCTTACCAAGCTTTTCTCTAGTACGTGTCGCTGTATCTTTAAAACGAGGTTCGGTTAAACTTTTACTCCTAACCTCTTTTTTGAATGCTGATTAATTCCATATACATTGTGTATGCCAATTATTTTTTCCATCTCATATTGTTTCCCTATTAGATATTTGCGTGATTCAAGCGTTATATTTCGTCTTCCGAGTTGGGTCGAACATATCCACGCTACTGCTTCTTCATGATTTAGTAAAGCTATACTCTGAATGGTAAATGGAATCTTTAATTTAGTGCATATTTCATAGCGATTATGACCATCAAGAATTGTATCATTCCAAATGCACAATGGCTCTCGACATCCATCACGAACAATATTTTTTTCTAGTTGACTCATTTCCTTTGCTGACAGCGGAGGTATTAGCTTTTTAAAGTCTTTTTCAATTTTTAACTTATAAATTTTTTGTTGTAACATAACCTTATCTATCCTTATTTAGTTTAATTGCTTTAGACATATCGAATAGTGCTACACTCTTGTTAGAACCTATTTCACCATATATGTGATATAAGTTATTCTTTTCCAAAAATGGGCACACACTACATATGTCTCTTAAAAGTGCACGACTATATAATTCAAAAGATTTCTTGTTACCTATTGATCCCCATCCAATCTTTTGTGCTTTTGAATCAAATTCGTTGCTTTTCATAATGGCTAATGTATATGTTTCTGGGTTGATTAATAATAAAATATAATCAGGATTTTCCATAGAGTGGAGCGTTTTCTTGTGTATTCTTATTAAGTAATTTTTCAAATCAATCGAAATAGCATGTTGGAATTCTTTTTTATTGTCATATCTAAGTCTCCCCGTTAACAGCTTCTTCAATTACATTTTTTGATGTTGCCTTTGCCTTATTATTCTTAACGCCAAATACAGTATATCCTTTAAAAACATTTACCTGAAGCAGTTTATTATGCTCCTCTATTGGTAGTCCAAATTGATTTCGCCATTCAGATGGAAAGGTTGGAGTACGGGAGCTCTTTGATTTATTTCCACTTAAGACACGCTGGTAAATTTCTGTTGCTGTAAGATCAAAAATAAATAGATATTCATCTCCACTTTTGACTAATTTCCCAAGTAATTTGTATCTATAATCAGGATTCCATTTCATCAGTTGGAAAACTTTAGCGAAAAAAATGCGACATGTTATATACTTAGGTTTTCTCTTTGAATTCCTTGTAGTGCACCAAATAAATGAGTCTTTCTCGTCTCCATTGCTAGGTCGAACCGCAAGTTTTTTCTCCTCTGGATTGATTAGAATTTGGACATAATCTATCTCAGGAAGCTTTTTTAAACAAGCTGTATTTAAATATACCTTACAGTTGTTAAAAGTTATAGAAGGCTCGTAAACATGAGAAAAGAACTCGCCGCGGACAACTTGATAACCGTCATATATAAATGAATCATCAAAGGTAATTTGCTTCGATGGAGTATTAGATTGCTTTCGCAATGTATTTGTGCTCTGCTCATTCGGTATATTTTGCTTATTCTCCATTACTCTGATTCTCCTTATTCATATCCAACATTATGCTATTTATTTGATTACTTACTACCTCTGCATCTGTTACTCTGATATCATGTGGTTCATTGTATGGTTTTCTTTCATCATTTATTTGCCAATCACCCTCTGCGTTATTAGGCAACAGTTCTTGGAACTGATTATGCCTGTAAAAATCGCTTCCAAAACTATCTGCCCATGCAGTAGGAAAAGCTTTAACATGTTTTTTTGATCCAACGGTAAATAAATTAAAATCTTCTGGAACATTTGCTTTAGTATCTATATCTTGCTCCGATTGCATAACAGTTTGCGGTATTAACACTTCTGTTTCATTAATATCAAACACTATTAGCTTTTCAAGATCAATTGTTTTATATAACCCACGGACACTATGCTTACATTTCTTCTCCCAATTAAAGATGTTATATAATGTTTCAATATATGCGCCACAGCTTATATTACGAGGATAATATTGATCATCACCAACATTAGCCCATCTTATGGCATTTTTGTTTCTTTTTGTACAAGGTCGAATTATCAACAATTGTTTTCGTGGGTGAACCAACAATTCAATATAGACTGTTTTCTCAAATTTCCGTATGCATTCTATATTAAAGCTAAAATAGTTTGGGGATAAAGTAAAAAATATTTTACGTGCAGTATTAAAAAACTGTGAACGAGCAATCTCGAAACCACGTAAATCAAAATCACCTTTTTTCGCCTCTACCTCTAAGGTATCTGGCACTTCATAGATTTCTTTATAAGCACTATCTGAGGCTGCTTGATAATTTTCAGCACTAAATGCGGACCATCTTGGATTTACAGAGACAAAACCCCTTAATGCACCATCGGGAATAACTTGAAGCTTTGGCAATATACCTTTATGACCGTATTTAGCATTATTAATAAGATGCTGAACTGCAATAAAATCATCTCTAGAAACTATTGCTTCATGATTGTCCCTCTTCCTATACTGATTACGATCCTGTTTATTTTTCCTTGATTTGTGATCCAAATAATTGGGAGTCCATGTTTTGCGTGCAAGAACATCTCCACAATGTCTTTCATTCTGTAATATTTGTATAACAGAATTTGATGACCATGAAACATTATTTTTCTTAGTCAATCGTCCAAGCTTGGTCAAAGTATCTGCAATACCAAGGCTACTATATCCATATAAGTACATAAAGAAAACAAGCCTTACAGTTTTAGCCTCTTCGTTATTAATAACAAGATTACCATCTTCATCTTGGTCATATCCAAGTAAAGGTGGTGTAAGGAATATACCTCTCTTGAATCGCATCTCAATAGATGCATTCATTATTTCGCTCTTATTATGCGACTCTTCTTGTGCTAGAGTAGAGATTATAGATAAACTCATTTCACTATTTCTATTTAGGGTATAAATATTTTCTGTCTCGAACAGAATACCTATAGGTGGTTGTAAGGCAGCCAGTTCACGAACATGACCAATACAGTCAAGGACATTACGAGCAAAACGCGAAACGCTTTTTGTTACTATAAAATCTATTTTTCCTTCATGACAGTCGTTTATCATACTTATAAAAGCTTTTCGATGTTGCAGTGATGTACCACTGATTCCCTCATCTGCGTATATCTTTACAAGCTTCCAGTTGGGATGTTGATTTACCAAATCCGTATAATGATTCTTTTGTAGTTCGTATGAAGATGTTTGGCGAGGATCATCAGTTGAAACACGCACATAAACAGCAACGCGCTTTTCTCTAGTATCATCGAAGAAGTTTTCTTGTGCAATTGCAGGTATCAATTCAAGTTCTTCAGAATTCAACCCTTTATATCTTGTTCGTATTTGATCTTTTTTATCGTTAATATCTTCCAATTTGTTTATATCATCATGCATAAGATTACTCCATTAATTAAGTTACATTCAAATTATAAACACTTATAGATTAAAATAAAAATAACTGTACGTATAGTATTGTAACTACCAGTTATTTTTTTGAAATATATTTTCACATAATTAGTCTAAAATTAAAAATTAATTTGAAAAATTTTTAAAAACTCCTCAAGTTATTTAGAATATAAGAAATTTATATAACAGGAGGAAGTAATAATGGAACTAAATTACAAAATAATCGGAACAAGGGTAAAAGAGATACGTACTCAAAAGCAGATATCTCAGGCATGTCTTGCAGAAAAAATTAATATGTCTGTGCCCTATATCAGCCATATCGAAACTGCAAGAAGGCACGCTAGTCTTAAAACTCTTCTGCAAATTGCACATGTGTTAGAGACTACTGTTGACAATATTCTAGTCGGTAATCAACCAAACGATTCCGTTGAATATTTAGCTGAAATAACACAACTTTTGGAAAATTGCTCTAACTATGAAAAGCGGGTAGTATATGAAATTGCTGTTGCTACAAAAAGAAGCCTTAATGAAAACAGTGATTTGCGATAAAACAATACTCTGAGCAATAATCGAAACTGATGGAATTAGAATTAATTATTATCCAAGGCACAGCAGAATTATTTAATAATCTGCTGTGTCCATAGATTTATATAGGACCATCAAATGAAATAATATTAAAAGCACTTATAGTTATAAACTTTTTAAAATATTGATATTATAGAAAATATGAAATATAATAGTATTATGAAACGGAGGATGTTATGATACTTAATCTAAGTGATATAAAAACTGCAGTGCAAAAGACAAGTTCAAACTATGATATTAAAAAAGTAAGCTTGTTTGGTTCATATGCTGATGGAAAAGCAAATGATGAATCAGATATTGACCTATTAGTAGAATTCAATGATGACGAAAATGTATCGCTGTTTACTATTGCAGGAATTAAATATGACCTTGAAGATAAATTGCATAAATCCGTGGATGTCATTCATGCGCCAATTCCAAAAAACTCCTTAATTGAAATTCATGATACGGTGAATTTGTATGGATAAAAAAATAAAAATTATACTTCAAAAAATTAATGATGAATGCATTATAATAGACGGCATGATTGCTGATTATAGTAAAGATAAATTCTTAGCTGATGAAGTGATGAAAAGAGCTGTTTCTATGAGCTTGATAAATATAGGAGAACTTGTCAAATTGCTGCCAATGGAATTCAGGCAGCAGCATTCTAATATACCTTTCAGATTAATTGCAGGACTGCGTGATATTGTTGCTCATAAATATCAATCCCTTAACATGACAGATATATGGAATACAGCAACGCATAATATTCCAGACTTGAAAACAGCATTAGGATCAATAATAGACAATATGAAATAGTTGAAAAATATCGGCATGTCGTTGTATTTATATGTTTCACTTACATATTATGGAACATCTTTTTTGACTAATAAAGCCATAAAGAAAGAATGTCCATTGGGCATTCTTTTTTTATGTAATATTGTATGGTATAAGAACCTGCATAAAAAAGCTTAATTAGCACATCTGAATATTATCGAAAACCCAGTGTTATTAGTGCCACTAAACTCTATTCGACACCATTAGGTGTCGGCTTAGCCGACTTCGACTCCTGCATGGTGTGCCAAATGAAAACAGATTCCCCTGTGGTGTCTGTTTTTATTATTGGCTTCTCTTTTTAGGTTTTTCCACAACGACCATCAGCAAGCCAACATTAAGGATATGCCAGCACACAGCAACAAAGCGGCTTCATATATGGTTTAAAGTTCCTGAGTATAAGTTTAAATTGATTGGAAAAGGTGGTGGGAGATAAAATCATTTTCTTCCTGTTCACATAACATACTTGATGTTATAATCAATCAATATGAAGATTAAAGCGTAATTAATATAAGTGAGTGTGAGAAAAGAATGAAAATCAGAGTGCCAAGTTATTATAAGGAGTTTAAATGTATAGCCTCAGCGTGTGAAGATACCTGTTGTGCAGGATGGGATGTTGTCATTGATGCGCAAACATTTAGGCGCTATCAAAACATGGAAGGGGCATTTGGAGAAAAGTTAAGAAGTATGATGGTCACGGATCAAGATGGAGACAATATTTTTGTCTTAGATGGTGACAGATGCCCATTTTTAAACAATAACAATCTTTGTGATATATGCATTCAGCAGGGAGAGCAAAATCTGTGTTATACATGCAAGCAATATCCAAGATACATGGAAGAGTTTTTTGATTTAAGAGAAATGGGCATATCATTATCCTGTATAGAGGCTGCAAGAATAATACTAGGTAATGATAAGAAAGCAGAATTCGAACTTAGTGAGGATGGTCAAGAAGGCGATAAAGCTCATGGTGAGGATGAAGATATACTGGAAAAATTTTTTCAGTGTAGAGCTACCATTATACATATTTTAGAAATGGCGGATATACCCTTAGGTGTTAAAGCGTCAATCGTGCTTAGGCTTGCCCATGAACTTCAAGATAAAATAACTTTCGGTGAGTTGGATGCAATAACTAAAGTCAGAGAAAAATATAATAAAAGTAGCTATCTTATGGAATTGATAAAGGAGTTACATACTTATAAGGGGAATGAAGTCATTAAATATAATGATGTATATGAGTATTTCAAAACATACAGAAATTTAGAACATATAGGCGGGAATGATCCATTAGGGCTAAACAAGGTACTTCGATCCTATTGGAAAAATGAAGAGGATAGAGCTCTTTATATTAAGCAGCATAAGGCATTTAATCATTATTACAAGGAAGAAATGGGTAACTTTAATAAAATACTTGTATATTATATATATAGATATTTTATGAAGTCATTTTATGATTATGATATGTCATCAAAAATAAAAGTAGCTTTGATGAGTACCATCATGATTAAGGAGCTTGCAGCCTTTAGATGGATAGAAAATGGAGAATTTAACGAAGCAGATATGGTAGATATAAGTCATCGATATTCTAAGGATATCGAGCACTTAGAGAAAAATATAGAAGCATTAGAAAGAATTTTTGAAAGCTCCGAAGTTTATGCAGTTGATAAAATTATAAATACATTAGTGAATGAATTTTAAGTGTTAACGTTATTATGATATTTTTAGGCTGCTTTTTTGCATTTTAAAAATATGAAATAGGTGGGAATATCGAGCTAGATAGCATATATAAAATCCTACTTAACTTAGGGATTTGGACTGTTTGCTTTTCGATTATATACTATGTAACTCCAAACGGATTTATTAGAGGGCCTCTTGCTTCTAGGCCCCTGTAATAAAGTACAATGAATAATCATTATAAACGACTTAACATTTCTAAACAGTTTAAAATATCGATATTATAGAATAGATGAAATATAATAGTATTATGAAACGAAGGATGTAATGATACTTAATCTAAATGATATAAAAACTGCAGTACAAGATACAAGTTCAAATTATGATATTAAAAAAGTAAGTTCGTTTGGTTCATATGCTGATGGAAAAGCAAATGATGAATCTGACATCGACATATTAGTCGAATTCAATAATGACAAAAATGTTTCACTATTTACCATTGTAGGAATAAAGTATGACCTTGAAGATAGACTAAAAAAGCCAGTAGATGTAATTCATGCTCCAATTCCAAAAGATTCATTGTTTGAGATTCATGAAACGGTGAATTTGTATGGATAAAAAAGTAAAAATAGCACTTCAAAAAATTAATGCTGAATGCATTATAATAGATGACATGATTGCTGATACAATAAAGATAAGTTCTTAGCTGATAAAGTAATGAAAAGAGCTGTTTCTATGAGCTTGATAAATATTGGAGAACTTGTTAAATTACTACCAATGGACTTCAGGCGACAACATTCTCATATACCTTTTAGATTGATTGCAGGTCTTCGAGATATTGTTGCTCAGAGCCTGAATATCAAACTTTGAATATGGTAGACATATGGAATACAGCAACAAATAATATACCAGAATTGAAAACTAATTAGATTCAATATTAGAAAATATGTAATTGTTTGAAATATATCGTGATATAATTTAATCTAGCTATTTACATATTATGGTGCGTCTATTTCGAGCTATTTATTCACCGACTTAGTCGGTTTATTGACGCGAATTTCGTTTTAAGGTTTGCGTTATTTTATTTCCGCGTATTTAGCTTGCATCTTTTTCATCTTAAATATCCACCGACTAAGTCGGTTTATTGACGCGTACATCGTGCCCTTTGGGTATCATATTTAGTGGTATGCGTTGTTTTTATATTTGTATAAAGCATATGACAAATAATATATTAATCTTTAAACGAATATGGTATAATTCGCTTATATTAATAGATTGGAGTGTGTGATTTTTGAAAGTTCACTTGATAAGATCATTACAAACGGATAAATGCTAAAAAATCGTATTTTGTTAATTATTATTTTAATATTAATTCTTACTATTCCAAGTTTTCAAGTAAATGCTGCTGATAATAGCGCAACTGATATAATCAATATGAAAGATGCTACTGGCCAACAAGTTTATGATTACTATAAAAAGGTAGAATCTCAAAGTGGAACTAAATCAGCTGTTATAGCAATTTCAAAAATATTAGAACCAATATTCGACGAATATGTACCACTTGGACTACATAAACCACCAGCACTCGCTCAATTTTTTATGGAGTCGGGATTTCTTTCCTCTGAGCTTAGTAGAGTTGGAAATAATCCTTTTGGGATTAAAGGTACTGGGTATATTGGTCAAACGAACGAATATATTGATGGAAAAGAAGTGTTTTTAAATTTGTCTTTTGAAGCCTTTGAAAATTTTGAAGAAGGTGTACGTGGTTATTGTCGCTTGATGATGAAAGATCGATACTTGCCAGTAAGACAAGCAAATAACTTTGTTGATGCTGCAAAAGCTATAAAAGAATGTGGTTATGCCTCTGATCCTAATTATGTTGGTGATGGTTATATCATAAACAGCCCAATCATTGGCATGCTGGACAACATCGAGTATTATGATTTGTATCAGTTTGACACAAACCCATTTGAATCGAGTACAAGAGATGAGCTTATATGGCGTGATATTAGACAACAAAGTTATGCACAATATCTTTTAAATGGATATTATAAACCGCGCATTATAGCTATTCAAGAACTACTTACTTCTAATGGTTTTTATCAAAACGAAATTGATGGTTGGTATGGTGCAGTATCAAAAGCATCAGTAATGGACTATCAAGAAGCAAACGACCTATACGTTGATGGTCTTGTGGGTATTTATACCTATGAAGCATTTTATAAAGAAAATTTCACAGCAGATTTAGGTAGTCTTAATTTTGAAGATGATGCAACAGAAAATAACGCTGAGTGGAACGTTGAAGTTTCTTCTTACCTTGTTCCTGACAATTCAAAAAATGGACCTTTTACAGCAGATATGATGATCGATAATAATACTTCGACTTGCTGGATTCCAAATGGTAATCGATCCGGTATTGGTGAATCCATTACACTTTCATTAACTAGCGAAAAACAAGCGAGTTTTGATAGTGTTGATATCTTTGCAGGATATGGAAAATCGAAAGCACATTATTATACGAATTATCGAATTAAGAACATTTCGGTTTATATTGATGAAAAATACATTGGTGATTTTGAATTAACGGATAGTAGAATTAAGCAATCTATTTACCTCGGGAAAGAATATATCGGTTCAAAAGTTGAAATTATAATCAATTCATGTTACGAATCGAAAAGTTATTATGGATATAAAGCTTGGGAAGATTTATGTGTTTCAGAGATTTCGATAGATGGTGCTGTTTTGGAATAAATAATCGTTCTTGTAGTTTTTATTCGTGTTATTTTTCACTATTAAAAAACATATCGACCAAGACCTACTAGAAAAATTTTGATAAAAACAATATATAAATAAATTAGTAGTTTAGCATGTTTTCAAAATACGAATTAGTTTAATGTTTAAGTGTTTTTATACACCCGAAATAGTTACATCTATTTTGACCAATAAGGGTAAGGGATCGTGGGCTATATTAGATGGTAGTGTGATAGGCTCTAGTAGACGAATCTGAGCTTCTTGTTATGGCATAAACTATCATACTGCATCTTTAACAGGAACTTTGACAAAAACAAGCTATCCTTCCTATAATAGTAGGGCTACTTTTTATACTAGCTTTCTTGAGTTAGATTTGTCATCCTCATTTGATTTGTATCTTCAAAATCGTATTCAACTTACAAGAGGTGGCTCGAGTCGGTATTTTTACTCAACCTACCATGGGTTTTACATTTGGTCTGCAATGAATTTTGAATACCTATAGCCTATCAATCAATTAGCATTCATCTAGCTTTTGATTATTACCCAATTAATTGAATAAAGCTAGTACTTACTGTATATTCTATATAGAGGTGATATGATGATTAACAAAGAAGCTACAAGATCGATTGTTCTTGCGTTGCTGATACCAGCAGGTATTGCAATACAGCAAAAGCTATTTGGTAAATTAACTTCGGCTGTTGCAGGACAAGAAGTTCAACTTTATGGCTTACTATTCTTTTTAGTTTATGGACTATGCTATTTACTTCTTTTTTCACATGGTTATGCACTAGATACACACTTGAAGAAGTGTCAAAATCTGATGATCTCAAACCAAGTTAAGAAAGGTTACTTACCAATTACATTTTTCAGTATCCATGGTATTTTGTCCATATTACTTTTTTTATCCTTTGTAATGTTGACCGTATTTCGGATACGCTGGGTACAAAAGATTATCAGAGTTGATGTTTATCCTTTTGTAGCATTCTATCTATTTGTTTACATAATTAATGCTGTTCGATATTGCAAAGAATTACTAGACAAAAAAAGAAAAGTCAAATAGCTTTTGTGGCTGGTTTTTACTAGAAGCTGTTTTTAAACAAATCGATGAAATGGCATTATAATTATATTCTGAAACCAAGCCCAAACCAAAACAGTTATCACATAGTGATACTGTTTTTTGTTTATTATCTATGGTAAAAAAAACTACATAAAAAAAGCTTAATTAGTACATATAAATATTATCAAAATACTAATATTATTAGTCCCACTATTTAACTTGGACTCCCACATGAATAGATCAATATAAAATGTCGAATGTTGACATTTTTTGTATATCCATGTATTATAATGTATTAACAATATAATAATAGGAAAATTTGATGAGAAAAAAAATACTATTAACTGCAATCATTTGTGGTATTTTTATTGCCATTTTGTTATACACATTGATTATTTCTACGATAATCTTTTTAGATTGTTCCTCAGAACTTTCACAAATCGAATTGCTAAAGCAAAATGTAGAAAATGTTGATTTTGATTGGAAGAATACAGTTGTACCTAAAAAATATGTACGGATTGATCAAGCAGCAGAAGATGCTGACTATGAATATATTTATAATGGTGAGAGCATAGACTTTATAAGTTATAGTGAAACTTGGGACGAAGAACTATTAAAGGAACTCGAAACAGAGTTATATAATAATGTTCATGGTGACGAAATTAACTATATAGAAAAGATAGAAGTTGTAGATGGCGAAACAGAAGAATATTCTGGTTACTATACGTCAGAGCCAATATCTTTCATCATACCAATTTCTTATTATGGTTTATTTCCAAATCAAGCAGCATTTATGATACCATCGAATCTTACGACAATTAGGCTTACTGGAGCCGATAGAAGAAAAACAGTAAAGGAAATGGCACGTACTTTGAGTCACGAATATGGTCACCACTTTACATATTTTTATTTTGATTTAAACAAAAACGATAGTGATTTAAAAAGTGATTATGCTAAACTAAGATATGAAACCGACACACCTGTAAAAATCTACGGCGAACCAGAAACTAGAGAATATTACTTGAACAATCACATGTGGGATCTTGGAGAAATTGCCGCAGAAGATTATTCATTTTTTATGGGAAGCGAACTTTCTAAGCGAAAAATTGAATATAAAGATTGTGCACAATTATTAAGAATATACGCAAAAAGTGAGCGTAAATATAAAAACCTCGAATGTCTTTCTACTTATGATGCTTTTAATGTTTCACCACACGAAAATCCTGCTTTAAGACCACCAAATCAAGTTGAAGGTTTAGCAGACTATTTTTATAGTTTTGTAGATGAACAAGCACCCGAATACACTTTTATTACAGATATTCCACATTTTAATTTAGAATATAAAAGAAGCTCAAAAAACAAATATAAAATATTGTGGGACAAGCCATTTGATGATAAAAATATAATATATACACTTGTAGGATATGATGAAGATAATAAAATTGTAGAAGTTCCAAAATCTATCAAAGGCGATGCAAAATATTCATATGCATATATCGGACATCAAACTTATGATAGTGGGAATATGCATTATTGGTTCGATGATAATATACCTGATAGAGAATTTATTAGATACAGGATTATAGCTTTATTCCCTGATAATTCAGTATACTATTCACAACCGTTAGATGTCGAACACAAATAAAGAGGGCTAGATGAAAACTAAAAAAATAATTTTAATTGCAATAATCATTACATGTTGTGCTTTATTCACAGCATGTGCAAATTTTGAAATAACCGCAAAAATAGACGAAAATAATTATGCATCATATACTATACAAATCGAAGTAGATACTAGTGAAATGGATTACTGGGATAGATTAAAAAAGGATAAGATGCTCAATGCGTTTAGGAAACATTTAAAAAATGACGGGTTTACGGCTGATAAAGACTCTTCTTCTGGTTTAGAAATACATAAATTTGAAAAAAAAGAGCAGGCAGAGTCAAGCGAAGAAGCTTTTAAACTATTAGAAACTATGCTGACATCTGATACATCTATTTTATCAACTTACAACTATGAATTAGACACTTCGCATGATTATGTTGATTATAAAGTAGATGCCACAGTATCTCTTGAAGACATTTTTTATGAAGAATATATTGAAGAGATCCCTGATACAACTAAGAATATATTTTTGAAAAATATTGAAGACACAAATATCAAGTTCACTTTTATTACTCCTAAAAGCGATGGAAATGAAATTCCGTTAAATATTCAAACACCTAACACGTTTGATTTAAATATCGGAGAATCAACAACTATGAGTTTTGAAGGTAGAATAGCAAATAGCCCTAACATTCTTGAGTATAATCGCCTAACAGAGCTTAAAGCTGCCGAAAGAAAGAAAATGCTTATTTTTGCAAGTGCAATATTGTTTATCATTGCGCTTATGATTATTATTATAAGAAGCAAACCGAAACATTATAATAAAAATCCGAATGATAAGAGGAGAAAGAAATTAGAGAAAAAACTCAAAAAGCTTCAAGATAAAAAACTGAATATTTAATGGGTTGATGTTATAAGTTGTGTTTTTCCCTTAATAAAAAAATGTGTTTATAATAAAGATTATCAGTATCATTATAAGAATAAACTAATTCACTTATTAATTTGACATAATAATGATTGGATTATAAAATAGCCACAGAATATAATTAAAAAATATCACTACCATAGAGGTTTAATATGGAAATACTCATAAGAGAATTCAAAGATAAAGATGTCGATCAAATGATTATTATTTGGAATGCAATTGTAGATGATGGAATTGCTTTTCCACAGACAGAGCATCTAACTCGATCATCTGGTGTAGAGATGTTTTCTTCACAGACATTTACTGGAGTTGCCGTAAATGCTGAAACTGATGAAGTCTTAGGGGTATACATCCTACACCCAAACAATATCGGCAGATGTGGACATATTTCAAATGCTAGTTATGGCGTTAAACAAGGTTTACGCGGCATGCACATAGGCGAGAAATTAGTCACTGAGGG
>JMSV01000033.1_pt1 | contig 41008 bp, 46 predicted proteins | sample 179021 | NCBI WGS metagenome assembly JMSV01 (sample SAMN02769581, study PRJNA246767) | bioreactor metagenome | isolation source: Culture-2 Bioreactor Bmz derived from microbial biomass from the upper 2 cm... | place: Germany: Bremen | collected day 87 after inoculation | reverse complement strand
AAACATAATTACAACTGAAATAATGGTGTTTATAAGTACTGGTGTGTTGACTGGTATTTTTTTATTACTGCTTAGACAATTAAAGCGTTTATTTGGACGGATAAATCATCTTATCTCTTGTTCTTTTGCGATGTTTGAAGCTTTTAAAGAGCAGGGGATTAATGGTGAAGTTAAAAAAGAGTTTGATAGGTTAAAAGAGCAGATTGTTCAGGATTAGAATGTTTATATTATGGAGGAAGAAAATATGTTAAGTAGATTAAGAAGCATGTCGGTTTATATGGCTGTTGTTTCGATTATATATATGGTTGCAATAAGGTTTGTTGATATTGGTATTGGGAAATGGGATATATTTGTTGAGCTTTTGGCTGGAGTATTGATTACATTTGGTATTTTGACTGATACTGGAAAAGATGCCCAACCTATATCTAAAGAGTCAATATTAGAAAAACTAAAGAGCCCAGTGGCTGTAAACAGTATTTTTTCATTACTGGTATTTATTATTTATGATTGTTCAGACATGGCTACATCCAATATTATTATTGAGATGTTATCGACAATTTTGTTTGTATTTTTTGGTGTAGCTGTTGGGAATAATCCTAATAGTCGAGACAGTTTTATATAGTGGAAATTGATCAAAAAACCCTCGTCAAATGGCGAGGGTGATTTTTTGTATTTTATTTAAATAAATCGAAAAACGGAGCAAAAAATTCTTTAATTTCATCAAAATAACCATATATAATAGCGATTAATATCCAAATTAAAAAAGGACTCTTTCGTTTTTTCTTAGCTGTATTTTTAGTGTTAATAGTTGTTGTGTCAACTGGAGGAACATATGGAATTCCATTATTTTCGGCAGTACGTCTATCTTTGTTTGTCAAATCGATATATTCTTCTCTTGTCATCAAACCATTTTTATAAAGGGTTTTTAAATCTTCAGCACGCATTGTTGAATCATTCATGATTAAGTACACCACCTTTCTTTACTTCTTATTATCTCAATTTTAATTAAATAATACAAGGTTTATTTGTAAATAGTCATTTGTAAATATTCAATATAGGATTTGCGTTGGATTGTTGAATGTTTTTTTGCACTTATTCAGTGGCTTTTTATATATTAATTTTTATGGCTATATGATATACTATTTTGTAGAGTAAATAGTATATACTAGAAAAATAACAGGAGTAAAATATGATTTTATCTGGTTTGGAAATCAAGAAAGAAATGGGCGAAAGCATATTTATTGAGCCCTATAATGAGCAAATGATTAATCCGAATAGTTATAATCTAAAGTTGCATAATAAACTTTTGGTTTATGATAATGAGATGCTTGATATGAGAAAGGAAAATACAGCACATGAGATTACTATTCCAAAAGAGGGGTTGCTGTTAAAACCTGGGGAGCTTTATCTTGGTAGAACAAAGGAAAAGACTTTTACTAATAAGTTTGTACCGATGTTAGAGGGAAGATCATCAATTGGAAGGCTTGGGCTTTTTATACATGTCACTGCTGGATTTGGTGATGTTGGATTTGATGGATATTGGACGCTGGAGATTCAATGTATTAAGCCGATAATAATTTATCCTGATATCGAAATTTGTCAAATATATTTTCATAGTATATATGGTGAGTTTGAAGAGTATAAAAGCAATAAATATCAGCATAACAATGGGATTCAGACTAGTATGCTGTACAAGGATTTTGAATAGATTATTATTTATTTAAGCAGCAATAAGTTTTAATATAAAAATAGAGTCTTAATTTGACTTATAAATTGGAGGTAGTACATGAATAATTTTAGTTATGCAATTCCAACAAAGTATATCTTTGGAAAAGATACACAAGCACAGGTTGGTAAAGAAGCATCAGTTTTTGGAAAAAAAGTTCTATTACATTACGGTGGTGGTAGCATAAAAAAAACAGGTTTGTATGATACAGTAGTAAAGTCTTTGAAAGATAGCGATCTTGAGATTTTTGAGCTTGGTGGTGTTAAGCCAAACCCAAGATTAAGCCTTGTTCGTGAAGGTGTGCAGATTTGTAAGAAAGAAAGTATTGATTTGGTTTTAGCAGTTGGTGGTGGTAGTGTTATTGATTCAGCAAAAGCGATTGCTGCTGGAAGCTGTTATGATGGTGATGTTTGGGATTTTTATAACGGTAAAGCGATTCCTAAGAAAGCAACTCCTGTCGCTACTGTGCTAACTATTTCTGCTGCTGGTAGTGAAGGTAGCCCTGGTAGTGTTATAACAAATGAAGATGGTGGATATAAACGTGCGTTTAATGCGGATGTAGTTATACCTAAGTTTTCGATTTTAAACCCCGAGATTACATGTACTGTTTCTAAATATCAGACTATGTGTGGTGCTACTGATATTATGGCTCATCTTTTGGAGAGGTATTTTACTAATGTTACAAGTGTAGAGCTAACTGATAGATGGATTGAAGCTGCAATCATAACTGTGATGGAAAATGCGAAAAAATTACTTGTTGATTTGAATGATTATGATGCTAGAGCACAAGTTATGTGGTCAGGAACACTTGCGCACAACAATCTTCTTGATAGAGGAAGAGTTGGAGATTGGGCATCACATGATATAGAGCATGAGCTTAGTGGAATCTATGATGTTGCGCATGGTGCTGGATTATCAGTTATTTTCCCTGCATGGATGAAGTATGTCTATAAGCATGATGTGAAAAGATTTGTTCAGTTTGCTGTTAGAATTATGGGTGTTGATCAAGATTTCTTTGATGACGAAAAGACTATTATGGCTGGAATAAAAGCACTTGAAGATTTCTTCGTGAGCGTAGATATGCCGACAAGACTTGGTGGACTTGATATTGATGAAATAAGGTTGGAAGAGATGGCAAAGAAAGCTACTGAAAATGGAAATTTAGGTAATTTTGTAAGTCTTGGAAAAGAAGATATATATAGTATTTATAAACTTGCATTATAGAAATAACAATAATATGGTCAGTAGCGATTTTGCTGCTGGCTTTTTTTATTTCGTAAAAATCACATTTATGGTATTATATTGTAAAATAATAGATGATATAAAGGATTTATGGTGGGGTATAAATGAAAAAATATATAGCGTGGATATTTGTTATTGCATGGATGGCACTTATTTTTAGCTTTTCTGCTCAAAGTGCAGATGGGTCAATGGAACTAAGTACTGGTATTTCGCAGGAGATAATTGAAACAATAGAGGATATTTTCCAAAAAACAGATATAGATATTGGGATTATTCATTATGTGCTTAGAAAAGGTGCACATCTATTTTTATATTTTGTTTTAGGAGTTTTGGTTTATTGTGCGCTAAGAGTTAGCGGATTTGAAAAGAGGACTATAATAATTGGACTAATCATCTGTGTGATCTATGCTGCATCTGATGAAATTCATCAGTTGTATGTTCCAGGCAGAGGGCCAAAGGTCGCGGATGTATTTATCGATGGATTTGGATCGTTGATTGGTATAATTGCAGTTAGATTTGTCTTTGTTTGTCGAAATAAAAAAGCAAGAAAAGTAAGCTTGACACAATAAAGATATAGCCGTATTTCGTTTGCATAATAACAAAAACTAAAGTATAATTTTATAGAGAAATATAGATTTGCAAATGGAAGTTTTTGTATATTTTAGAATATTAAAAGAAAAAAATAATAGCCTTTATTTGGGACAATCGAATAAAGGCTTTTTGGAATTTTATATGCAATATTTTTAAAAAACAAATATTATAGGTAGGTGCAGATATGGTTTTAACAGAAAATATTATTAAGAGTTCTCGTAAGATTTTTGAAAAAGCTGAAAAAGATAATAGAGCCATGCTTTATGAACATGAGGTGTATTCTCTGCTTAACTTGGTTGGTGTTGATACGCCAAAATTTAAATTTATTGTAGATTCATCCAAGATATGTGATGAAATGCTTAATGGGTTTGGAAAAGATATAATGGTCAAAATTGTATCTAAAGATATTGCACATAAGCAAAAATTGGGTGGGGTTAAAAAGATTGCGGTCTATGATAAAATGTTTGTAAAATATGTTGTTGATAGTATGAAATCAGAGGTGTTATCTTATTTTTCGGATGATAATAAACCAGTTATCGATGGTTTTTTGCTTATAGAAGCTATTGAGTTTAGAGAGAGTTTAGGGTATGAGCTTTTGATGGGAATCAGTATGGATCGAGATTTTGGACCAGTTTTAACACTGTCTAAAGGTGGAGATGATGCTGAATTTTTTGCAAAGTATTATGATCCAGCCAATATTTCTTTGCCATATCATAATAAAGCCCAAGCGGACGAGATGGCGGCAAATATTAATATCAGCAAGAAGTTTGAAATGATTGGTCATCCTGAATATACAGCACTTATGGCTGACGGAATTTTTGCTATGAGTAAACTGGCTTATGGATTTTCTATATTGAGCGAGTTTGAAACAAAATACAACTTAAAGACAATGGATGTTAATCCTTTTGTTATTACTAAAGATGGAAAGTTTGTTGCTATTGATGGATATGCTGAGTTTACAAAAGGTGATGATATCAATATTAGAAGAGTAAAGACTTCTAACTTACATAGCGTTTTTAAACCGAATGGAATTGCTGTTCTGGGTATCTCTACTGACGCTAAAAAAAGTAGCCTTGCAAACGAGATTTTGGAGTTGCTTTGTGACTTTGACCGTGATGATATTTTTTGTATTAATCCAAAAGGCGGAAAAATTGTATTTCATGGGCGTGAGTTTACTTTATATAAGAGTTTTGAAGACTTACCTTGTCAAGTTGATATGGCGGTTTATGCAGCACCAGCAAAGTATATACCTTCATTTTTTGAGAATTTAAAGACTAAAAAGCCTAAGAATGTTGTGCTTATTCCAGGAATGCCATCTGGATTAAAGTATGTTGATTTTGCAAAGAAATTGGATGAGGTTGTGCCTGATGATATTCGTATTGTTGGACCAAACTGCATGGGAGTTTTCTATGCTCCTGATGAAAACGAAAGTGGCGTAAATACACTATTCATTGATGAAGAGAGATTGAAAATAAACTATGCAAAAACTTCTAATGTTGCGATGCTTACTCAAAGTGGTGGGATTGCACTGACGCTTATTGATAGATTTGCAAGGACTCCGCTATTTAAATCGATAGTGAGTTTTGGAAATAAGTATGATGTTAAATTGGCTGATCTTATGGCGTATTTTGAGAGTGAAGAAAAGGTAAAAGTTATTTCGATGTATCTTGAAGGGTTTGATCCGCTTGAAGGGCGAATGTTTTTTGAACTAGCAAAAGAAGCGGAAAAACCGCTTGTACTATACAAAGGCGGAAGAACTGAAGAAGGTGCAAAAGCTGCATTATCCCATACTGCTGCTATGACTGGAAACTTTGAAGTTTTGGAAGCGGCTTGTGAGCAAGCTGGTGTTGTGCTAATGCAAGATGTTGAAGCTTATGCTGATGTTATTAAAGGTTTTTCTCTGTTAGCAGATAAGAAGTTTACTGGAACGAATGTTGCGGCTATAACAAACGCTGGGTTTGAAGCGACAATATTCTCTGATGAAATCGGAGATATGTCAATAGCAACTCTTAAAGATGAAACATTTGCAAGGTTAGAGCAAATTAATACTCATAAATTGGCTGCTGTTAGTTCGGCTATCTTGGATGTTACGCCTATGAGTGATGATAAAATGTATGGGCAGTTTATCGAGGCTTTACTGCAAGATGATAATGTAGATTGTCTTATGGTAAGTGCAATTCCTCATATTGAGAGCTTAAAAGCTGCTCCTAATAATTGTCATGATGATGACTCGCTTGCAAACATAATATGTGATCTATATGAAAAATATGATAAGCCTATTGTGGTATCCATCAACGCTGGTGATTATTATGATGAGTTTGTTTCTATAATGGAAGATAAGGGAATAGCTGTGTTTGATAATGTGAAATCTGCGGCTAGAGTTTTAGATGTTGTTACTGGTTGGTGGAAGAAACACAGTTAAACCTCTCAGTTAAGCACTAACTAAAAAGTAATTTGAAAATTGTAATATAATTAATTATTAATTAAGGGAATAATATAAATATGGAATTAAAAACAAGTGCACAAAGAGTTCAAGATGTTTTGGGTGAATTTGGATTTGAGCTAGAAGTAAAGCAATATCCAGCATCTACAAGAACTGCTAAAGATGCGGCGGATGCTATTGGATGTAGCGTTGAGATGATTGCAAAATCTTTGATATTTAAAGGCAAAGAATCTGATAATCCGATTTTAATAGTTGCTAGTGGAATAAACAGGGTAAATGAAAAAGCAGTAGCTAAGATTATTGGAGAAAAGTTGCTAAGAGCCGATGCGGATTTTGTGTTTGAAAAAACTGGATATAAGATTGGTGGAGTTCCACCTGTTGGACATAAGAGTGATATGATTACTCTTATAGATGAGGATATATTAGAATTTGATGAAATATGGGCGGCGGCAGGAACCCCAAACGCAGTATTTAGACTAACGCCAGATATTCTAAAAAATATTACTTGTGGAAAAATTATATCTATCAAGTAATTTGTTGTCGTATAATAAATTTCAATAGAATATAACTTTATATATAAGATATCGCGTCCTAAGGATTTTAATATATGCTATTGAATTTATTTGTAACAAGCTTTATTGCAGGAAGCATTGGCACAGCTTTTGGGTGTGGCATTGCAGTATTGACAAAAGGAAATAACAAAGAAAATTTTATTTACGGTTTCACATCGGGATTTTTGATTTTAATTGTGATGTTTGATTTAATACCATCAGCAATTGATTATAGTAATTACTTTATATGTTTTATTAGTCTTATCTTAGGTGCGGTGTTTGTGTTTATATTAAACAAGGTGCTGCATGGTGGGATTGATGATGAAAATAGAACCATGGGTTTGCTATTATTTATTGCAATAACTCTGCATAATTTTCCAGAAGGAGTTGCGATTGGTGCTGGATTTGAGGTAGAACTTAGTTTTGCTATATTCGTATCAGTAATTATGGCACTGCACAATGTACCAGAAGGTATGGCAATGGGAATAAGCCTTTTTCAATCAGGAAAGAGTAAGACACAGATAATACTTTTTGGAATAATTGCAGGACTTCCGACTTGTCTTGGAGCATTTGCAGGTAGTTTTTTTGCACATATAGATGAAAAATTCATCGGAGCTGGTTTGGGATTTGCCTCAGGAGCAATGCTTTTTGTGTGTTTAGCAGAGCTTGTTCCTCATGGAAGAAGGTTAAATAAAACAAAATTTTATATTTATCTTGCAATTGGTGTGATTGTTGCTCAAATTATTTTGATTTTATTTAAAAATCTGATATAATTGCAAATAGGGATTTTTTGCTTATAAAATTATTCTGAATTGATAATCTGTAACCGTTGATGATGGGGGAAAATATCATGTATAATACAAAGACTATTGACTTGAGTATAGATTTTGAAAATGGAGTAAAACAAGCATCTAATTATATAAAAAAAGATGAGCTTGTTGCTTTTCCTACTGAAACTGTTTATGGATTGGGTGCTAATGCATTTTCTGGTGATGCTGTTGCTAAAATATTCAAAGCCAAAGGTAGACCACAGGACAACCCATTGATTGTGCATGTTGACAGTATCGAAATGGCTAGTAAGCTTGCATATATAAACGATGATGCAAGAAAGATTCTTGAAGAATTTTGGCCAGGACCTTTCACGGCGGTATTAAAGAAAAAAGATATTGTTCCAGCTGGTGTAACTGCTGGATTGGATAGTGTTGGAATTCGCATGCCAAGCAGTGATGCGATGCTTGAAGTTATAAAACGAACTCGTTGCCCAATTGCGGCACCTAGTGCAAATAAATCTGGAAGTCCTAGTCCAACAGAGGCTTACCATGTAGAAAACGATCTTGTTGGAAGACTACCGTTAATCTTAGATGGCGGAAGTTGTAAGTATGGTGTTGAGTCTACGGTATGTGATTTAACAACGCATATTCCACTTGTGCTTAGACCAGGTGCGATTACAGTTGAGCAGATAAAAGAGCTTACGGGTTCGGTAGAGGTTAGTCCAAATATACTAACTCCGCTACTTAGTAATGAAAAACCTACAAGCCCAGGTATGAAATATAAGCACTATGCACCTCATGCGGATGTTTTTGTAATAAAAGGTGAAAAGAAAAGTCTTGTTGCTAAAACGAACGAAATGTATGATGAAGATATTGCAAATGGTGATAAACCTGTTATATTCTGTTTTAAAAAGGATGTCGCTTACTTTGGTAGTAGAAATGTAATGATTCAAGGTGGAAATGACAATATTAATGAAGTTGCAAAATATTTGTTTAAAAACTTGAGAGATATCGATAATTTAGGTTATACTAAAGTATATTTTGAATCGCTCCCAACAACTGGAATGGGATTGGCAGTAATGAATAGAATCATTAGAGCAGCTGGATTCAAACTTATACTTGTTAAATAAGAAGAAAATGATAACATAATAAAAAGAAAGAGGTAAAAAATGAACGTTTTATTGGTTTGTACTGGAAATACATGTAGAAGCCCAATAGCATCGGAGATGCTCAAAGACATGGCAGATGAGGTTCCCCTGCTGAAAAACAAGATTCATACTAAATCAGCTGGTACATTTGCTGCTGAAGATATGCCTGCAACAAAGGAAGCGATAGAGGTTATGCAATCAAAAGGTCTTGATATTAAAAAGCATAAATCTGTACAGTTTGATCAAGCACTTGCAGATTGGGCTGATTTGATTTTGACTATGGAAGCAAAACATATTGAGCATATTGAAGCCATGGCACCATCTGCTGAAGAAAAATCACATACACTGCTTGGATACTCACATGAAGTTGACGGATATCCTGGTGACGGAAGATTTGATATTTTCGACCCATATGGCGAACCATATGAGGAGTATGTTGTTTGTGCGAGCATTATTGAACAAGGATTAAAGAGGATAATAAATAGACTTTGCGGACTATATAAATAGATGTTATAAAAAACATTGAAATAAAAAATTTATTTAAGTATAATCTTATCAGATTATAGAAGGGGATAGAGATGAAAATAGCAATTGGGGGCGACCATGCCTCTGTGTATATGAAAAAGACGATAACTGAAGAGTTAGAAACGCTTGGACACGAGGTGAAAGATTTTGGAACACATACATCACAATCGGTTGACTATCCTGATTATGGACAAGCAGTAGCAGAAGCTGTTGCTAGTGGAGAGTTTGAACGTGGGATTGTGATTTGTGGAACAGGTATTGGAATCTCGATTTCAGCAAACAAGGTTAAAGGCATAAGATGTGCACTTTGTAGTGACGTTTTTAGTGCAAAAGCAACAAGACTACATAATGATAGCAATGTATTGGCACTTGGAGAGAGAACTTGTGGAGTTGGACTTGCACTTGAAATTGTAAAAGCTTGGGTAGAAACACAATTTTCAAATGCACAAAGACACGCAGATAGAATCTCAAAGATCACTGCGGTTGAAGAGAAATATTTCAAGTAAAAAAAGTTTAATAGCGAATACTAAAATATAGACAAAGTTATAGGGGAAAAGTACTATGGGAAAAGTTGTTGAGATGAAACACCCGCTGATTAAGCATAAAATTTCGCTGATCAGGGACAAAGGTACAGGAACAAAGGATTTTAGAGATTTGGTTAATGAGCTTTCTATGCTTATGGCATATGAAGTAACGTATGATTTGCCACTTAAAGAAGTTATTATCGAGACACCAGTTGCTCGTGCAAAAACTGAAGTGATTTGTGGAAAACATATTGCTATTGTTCCAATTCTTCGTGCTGGACTTGGAATGGTTGATGGATTTGTCAAACTAATGCCATCAGCAAAAATTGGACATGTTGGAGTTTATCGAGATCCTGAATCACTAAAACCTGTTAAATACTATTATAAAATGCCAGAAGATATTGTTGATCGTGATGTAATCGTTGTAGATCCGATGCTTGCAACAGGTGGATCAGCTTGTGGCTGTATTGATCTTTTAAAAGAAGAGGGCGTTAAAAACATCAAATTTGTATGTTTGATTGCAGCTCCAGAAGGAATTGAAGAAGTTCAAAAGTTTCATGATGATGTTGAAATTTTTGTTGGTAATATAGACGAAAAGCTTAACGATCATGCATATATTGTTCCAGGTCTAGGTGATGCTGGAGATAGACTTTTTGGTACAAAATAATCGATTTTAATGATTAGGAGAATATAAGTAGATGGCTAGTGAAGTTTTAAACAAGATTAGAGATGCAGAAGACGAAGCGCAAGCTATTGTCAACATTGCGGCTATTGCAGGAAGAGAAACAGTCTTAAAAGCAAATCAAGAAGCCGAGAAGTTGATCGTTGATGCTAATCAAAAAGCAAAAGAAAAAACAAATGCTGTTTTAGAAGAAGCTCATGAAACCGCAACAAAAGAGTATGAGCAATTAAAAATCACACTTTTAGAGCAAGCAGAGCAGCAAAAGCAAAACGCTGTAAAAAACCTCGACAAGGCGAGAGAGTTTGTGCTTAGGAGGATTTTATAATTGGCTATAATTGATGCGAAAAGGGTCACGGTTGTTGGGCTTAAAAATGAAAAAGATTGTATACTCAAATCGCTTCAAGGACTTGGTGCTGTTGAAATTGCTGAGAACTCATTTAAGCAAGCGGATAAAGTTGAGACTAGCGATTTAGCATCAGAGTTAGAAAACAAGATTTCGGATATTGAGTTTGCAATCGATATGTTAAAACCATTTGATGAATCTAAAAAACCATTTTTAGCTGTAAGACCGTTGGTTGGAAAAGATGGATTGGATGCCTTTGAATGTCTTATGCGTAAAGAAGAGGTTGTTGTAGCTTCTGTAAAAGAATATGCAGAAGAACTCACATGGGCAAAATCAAAAATAACTCGAGCGAATAATATCATCATGCAAGTTGCACCATTTAAAAGTTTTGATGATACATTTGAGGCTTTGGGCGAAAACATAAAGACTTACTCAACTGTTGGATTAATTGCGCTAGATCAGCGTGAAGCGTTTACAACTATCATGGACGAAATGGATGAGTATTCATACTATGAGGTCTTAGAAGTACTAAAAGATACCTTTGTAGCTTTTGTTGTTGTCCATTTAGATATGCTAGCAGAGTTTAGAAACAAAGTTAAATCTTTAGGTTTTTCTGAAGCTAAGTATGAACATTATTTAGAGTCACCGAATGATGTTATTAAAAAAGAAAAAGCAGATATTAAAAGATATAAAGCTCAAATTACACAAATTAAGGCGAACATATCTGAGTATGCATCGCATATAAAAGATCTTCAAAGCCTTGAAGATTATTATAATTCACTATTGGAAAGAGAAAAAGCTAGTCTGGAATTTGGATACACAAAAAATGCTTTTGTGTTAGAAGGCTGGATTAATGTAAACCAAGAACAAGAGATTATTGCTGAGATTGGAAAAATCAGCGAAACAGCTTTTGTTCAATTTAGAGACCCACAAGAGGACGAAGATTGTCCGACAATTATTGAAAACAAAGGTATATCTAGACCATTTGAAGCGATTACAGAAATGTATGATACTCCAAGTGCTAAGGGGATTGACCCTAATGCATTTATGGCACCATTCTACTTCATATTCTTTGGAATGATGATGAGTGATGCTGGATATGGATTGCTATTGGCAGCAATAGCATCGTTTTTACTTTGGAAAACAAAACCGACTGGTATGATGGGCAAAATAATGGGCGTTATCGCACTTTGTGGAGTTTCTACCCTTGGATGGGGCATTATGTTTGGTGGTTGGTTTGGAATCAATGTTGAGCCGTTATGGTTTAACCCGCTGGAAGAGCCTATGATGATGCTTGGACTATGCCTTGGAATCGGTGTTGTTCAGATAGTTGCAGGATTATTGATTGCAGCTGGTATGAATATCAAAAAAAGAAAACCTTTCGATGCACTGTTTGATCAGTTTTCTTGGATTATGATTATTCTTGGTTTGCCAGCACTTTTAATGGGTGGAGTTATTGCAGAAGTAGGAAAATATGCAGCGATTGCTGGACTCGTTCTTTTATTACTATTTGCTGGAAGAGCTAATAAGAATATTGTTGGAAGAACAGTCGGTGGACTAGCAAGTATCTATGGAATTACTGGATATTTATCAGATATTCTATCGTATAGCCGTATCTTTGGTATGGGACTTGCGACAGGTGTTATTGCGATGGTATTTAATACAATCGGTGGAATGCTTATGGGTTCATGGTATGGTATACCGTTTGGAATAGTAATACTGCTTATTGGACATGTATTCAATATCGGTATCAATACATTGGGTGCGTATGTTCACTCATGTAGACTACAATATATCGAGTTTTATGGAAAATTCTTCGAGGGTGGTGGAAGAGCATTTAGACCACTCAAGATGAACATGAAACATTATAGATATGAAAAGTAACACAATTATTTAAGTTAACAAAATATTAAACAATAAATTTAAGTTTATAAAACGGAGGAATAAAAATGTTAGAGTTATTAGGTAATAATGTTGGGGCGGTATTAGCAATATTTGGTGCAGCTTTAGCTGTTGGACTTGCTGGAACAGGATCAGCTATTGGTGTTGGTACTGCTGGACAAGCTGCTGCTGGTTTAGTGTCAGAAGATCCGGACAAATTTGGTTCAGCTTTGGTGCTACAATTGCTTCCTGGAACACAAGGAATCTATGGTCTACTTGTAGGATTTATGATCTTACTTAACATCGGGGTGCTTGGTGGAGAGATAACAGTTACTCTTGAAACTGGATTCTACTACTTCTTAGGAGCACTACCAACTGCGATTGCTGGTCTTACTTCTGCGGTTGCTCAAGGTAAAACTGCTGTTGCTGGAATCGGTATGATTGCAAGACGTCCAGAAGAGCAAGGTAAAGCTATCACTATGGCTATCATGGTTGAAACATATGCTGTTTTTGCACTACTAATTTCTATGCTTATTATCTTACTTGTTTAAGGTTGAGATTTTATATTAATAGTAATTTTGTGTAAATTAGTGGAATGGAGATAGGATTTTGAGTGAATCTATAAAATTGATAGAAAAAATCCTTAGTGAAGCTAAGGAAAAGGCTGAAGTTGAAACAAAATCTATGCAAGCAAAAGCTGATAAAATTATCGCTAAAGCTAAGGCAAAGGCTAGTTCAATTTTGGAAAAAGCCGAGCAAGAAGCAAAAGTTGAGGCTGTTGAAAGAAAAAGACGCGTAAAATCTGTTTATGACCTAGCGCATAAAAAAGATGTACTTGCAATGAAAAGACAGGTTTTAGACATGGTTTTTGAAAAAGCTGTGGATGATTTTGCAAATTTATCAGATGACGAGTATGTTGAGTTTATGCTAAAGCTATTATTATCATGTAGTGATGATGGCATGGGTGGTATAAAAGTTAGTGTAAATGATGTAAAGAGATTGAATACTGATTTTGTAAAAAAAGCAAATGAGCAGTTGAAAGCATCTAACGGTGCTGGAAATATTGAATTATTGCCTGAAACATGTGATAAAAAAGGCGGATTCATATATGTAAATGGTGGCATGGAGATGGATTGTAGCGTTGAAGCTGTTATTGCACTTGAACGTGAGAATATTGAAACTGAAGTTGCTGCTATATTATTTGAAGAAGAATAGGGGAAGTATTGTGTTGAATTTTTTAAATGAAAAAACGAGCAAAAATAGCCCTTTTCTAATTGGAGGTAAAAATGTCTTATAAATCATATGCGTTTTCATCTTCAATGATCCAATATAGACAATTAAGCTTATTAAATAAAGAAGATATCTTGAATGCAGCTTCTAGTAGCAATGTAGCTGAAAATGCACTTGCTACGCTGAAAGAAAAAGGATATGCAAAGAATGCTGGCGAGTTAGAAAACATTTTCGATTTTGAAGATGTTGTTGCAGCCGAGCTTTTGGATGCGATAGAATTTTTGAAGAGTGTGTGTCCTGATAGGAAACTTTTAGATCTATTTTTGTTAAAGTATGATTATCTTAATGCAAAAACTCTTTTGAAACTTAACCTTTTAGGTAAAGAGTTTTCTTCTAAAGATATGTCTAAAAATGGCACGATCTCATTTGAGGTGTTAAAAGAAAGTATTGCTGATAATAATTACTCGCGTTTGCACAATGTTATGGCGCAAGCTATGAGAAGTATGGATAAAAGTTTTGCTATAAACGAAGATGCAACAACGATTGGTCTTATTATGGATAAAGCATATTCTGTGCATGTTAAAGAATTATTAGCTGATATTAATAATGATGTTATTAAGAAGTATTTTGAGGCTTATGCTGATTTTACTAATATCTTGATGGTATTAAGATTGAGAAATACAGCTTATTCAAGTGATATTTTAGAAGATACGCTGTTAGTTGGCGGAAAACTTTTTGAGTCAGAGCTTAAAAAAGCATTCGAAGATAAATCTGATAGTGCATTTTCATTCTTTTTAAAGTATGGGTATGAGAAAGTCTTAAAAGAGCCATTTGAAAAATTGCAAAATGGTGAAGGATTATTCTTTGTTGAAAAATCAAGAGATGACTATCTTATGGATATCTTGAAAACAGATAGATATGATATGTTCTCTTCAAGTATGGTTGTTTCATATTTAATAGCAAAAGAGCGAGAAGCTGCGGCTGTTAGGCTATTAATGGTTGGAATGCTTAACAATATAGGCGTAAATGACATAGAAAAAAGGCTTAAAGATTTATATTAATAAACGATAAGGTAATGATAAAGCTATGTATAAAATTGGAGTTATAGGTGACAAGGACAGCGTTATGGGTTTTAAAGCTTTGGGCTTAGACGTTTTTTACACATCTGATGAGGATGTATCAAAAACCGTTAATCGTTTGGCTGCAAAAAAGTATGCGATTGTCTTTATAACCGAAGATGCGGCACTTATGGCCGTAGAAACGATAGATAAATTTAAAACATCGCCATTTCCTGCGATTATCTCAATCCCTAACAATGCTGGTTCTAAAGGGCTTGGCATGAAAGAGATTAGAGCTAATGTGGAAAAGGCTATTGGTGCAGATATTCTGTTCCAAGATGAAAAATAGTAGGAAAATAATTTAAACGAACGATAATAAAGTTTTTATAAAAAAAAGGTAGGTAGAACTTATGGATGGCAGAATTGTAAAAGTTTCTGGCCCGTTGATTGTTGCAAAAGGCATGGCAGATGCGAAGATGTATGATGTTTGTCGTGTTAGTGAAAAAGAGCTTATCGGAGAGATCATAGAGCTTAGAGGCGAAATGGCTTCAATTCAGGTTTATGAAGAAACAGGTGGACTTGGTCCTGGCGAGCCAGTTGTATCAACTGGGGATCCGCTTTCTGTTGAGCTTGGACCTGGTCTTATTGAATCTATTTTTGATGGGATTCAACGCCCACTAGTCGAGATAAGAAAACAATCTGGAGACAGAATTGAAAGAGGAGTAAGAGTTGATTCTCTTAACCGTGAGAAAAAATGGGATTTCGTAGCGACAGCTAAGGTTGGAGACAACGTTGTAGCTGGAGATTTTCTTGGATATGTTGAAGAGACAAATGCTGTTAAGCATTATATCATGGTGCCATTTGGCGCTGCTGGTGTAGTATCATCAATTGCAGATAAAAATGCAACTATTGTTGAAGTTATTGCTACTTTAACACTAGAAGATGGAACTGAAAAAGAACTGACTATGATGCAAAAATGGCCAGTTAGACGTGGAAGAAACTATGCTGAAAAGCTTCCACCAAATGAGCCAATGATTACTGGTCAACGTGTTGTTGATACACTTTTCCCTGTTGCTAAAGGTGGAGTTGCTGCTGTTCCTGGTCCTTTCGGATCTGGTAAAACAGTTGTTCAGCACCAACTTGCAAAATGGGCAGATGCTGATATCATCGTTTATGTTGGTTGTGGTGAACGTGGAAATGAGATGACAGACGTACTACTTGAGTTCCCAGAGCTTAAAGATCCAAAGACTGGTGAACCACTTATGAAGAGAACTGTTTTAATTGCGAACACTTCTGATATGCCTGTTGCGGCTCGTGAAGCTTCAATTTATACAGGAATTACTATCGCTGAATACTTCAGAGATATGGGATATAAAGTAGCGATAATGGCTGACTCAACTTCAAGATGGGCTGAGGCTCTTCGTGAGATGAGTGGTCGTTTAGAAGAGATGCCTGGTGAAGAGGGATATCCTGCATACCTTTCATCACGTTTGGCTGAGTTCTATGAGAGAGCTGGAATCGTTAAATGTCTTGGTTCTGATGGTAGAACTGGTGCAGTTACTGCGATTGGTGCTGTTTCACCTCCTGGTGGAGATATATCTGAGCCAGTTGCTCAAGCGACACTGCGTATCGTTAAAGTTTTCTGGGGACTATCGGCACAGCTTGCATATAAGCGTCACTTCCCTGCAATCGATTGGATGACATCATATTCACTATATGTGGACAGATTGATGGATTATTTTAATGGAAACATTTCTGATAGATGGGAAGAACTTAGAACTGCTACTATGATATTGCTTCAAGAAGAATCTGAACTTGAAGAGATCGTAAGACTAGTTGGTGTTGATGCACTATCATTAGATGATAGATTAAAGTTAGAAATCGCTAGAGTTATCCGTGAGGACTACTTACACCAAAATGCTTTCCATGATATTGATACTTATACATCACCAGAAAAGCAAGCTGGATTGTTATCACTAATACACAGATATTATGATTTATCCAAGTCAGCATTAAAAGCTGGAGTTGATTTTTCTAAGATTATGGGTGTTAAATCAAAAGAGCTTATTGGTAGAGCAAAATATATTGAAGAAAAAGATGTATCCGAGCAATATACAAAAATCGGAAAACAACTTGAAAAAGAAATTAGTGAGTTGATCGAAGAAGGAGGATACGTCGGTGCTTAAAGAATACAAAACGATTAAAGAAGTCGTAGGTCCATTGATGCTTGTTGAAGGCGTTGATGGTGTAAAGTACGATGAGCTTGTTGAAATAGAACAAGAAAACGGCGAGCTTAGAAGAGGAAAGGTGCTTCAGATTGAAAATGACAAAGCGCTTGTTCAGCTTTTTGAAGGTTCGCAAGGGCTAAAAATTTCCACATCAAAAGCTAGATTTTTGGGACGTGGGATTCAGTTGGCTGTATCATACGATATGCTTGGGCGTGTTTTTGATGGAATGGGAACACCAATTGATGGTGGAGCTCCAATCATCGCAGAAAAACGTCTTGATATCAATGGTAATCCAATAAACCCTGCATCACGTGACTATCCGTCTGAGTTTATCCAGACTGGTATCTCAGCTATTGATGGACTAAATACACTTGTTAGAGGACAAAAATTGCCAGTTTTCTCTGGTTCTGGACTTCCTCATGCACAACTTGCGGCGCAAATCGCAAGACAATCTAAAGTTAGAAATTCTGATTCAAATTTCGCGGTTGTATTTGCTGCTGTTGGTATCACATTTGAAGAAGCTGACTTCTTTATCTCTGACTTTAAAAAGACAGGTGCGATTGATAGAACTGTTCTTTTCATGAACCTAGCTAATGACCCAGCTATTGAGCGTATTGCAACACCTCGTATGGCTCTTACTGCTGCTGAATATCTAGCATATGAAAAAGGCTTACACGTTCTTGTTATCATAACAGATATTACAAACTATGCTGAGGCGCTTCGTGAAGTTTCTGCGGCTAGAAAAGAAGTTCCTGGTCGTCGTGGATATCCAGGATATCTATATACTGACTTGGCTACTATGTATGAAAGAGCTGGAAGAATTAAGGGGCGTGAGGGTTCAATCACTCAGATTCCAATTCTTACTATGCCAGAAGATGATAAAACTCACCCAATTCCTGACCTTACTGGTTATATAACAGAAGGACAGATTATTTTGGCAAGGGATCTATATAGAAAAGGATTAACTCCTCCTGTTGATGTTCTTCCATCACTATCTCGTCTTAAAGATAAAGGTATTGGAAAAAACAAGACAAGAGAAGACCATGCTGATACAATGAACCAATTGTTCTCTGCATATGCTCGTGGTAAGGAAGCAAAAGAGCTTTCTGTAATCTTAGGTGAAGCCGCTTTGTCTGACACTGATAAGTTATACGCAAAATTCTCTGATGCATTTGAAACTGAGTATGTATCACAAGGATATGAGACTGATAGATCTATCGAAGAAACACTTGATCTTGGATGGAAACTGCTTGGAATCTTACCAAAATCAGAACTAAAGCGTATCAAAGATGAGTATATTGAGAAGCATTATGTCGCTTATACAGAGGAATAAATAAATGGCTGGAATACAAGTAAATCCGACAAGAATGGAGCTTACTCGTCTAAAAAAGAGGCTTAAAACTGCCGCTAGAGGACATAAGCTTTTAAAGGACAAAAGAGATGAGATGGTCAGACAGTTTATGGAGATCATCAAACGAAATAAAGTCTTGCGTGAAGAGGTTGATAGAGAAGTTGAAGCTGCTCTTAAAAGCTTTTTGCTTGCACGTGCATCGATGTCGACAGAAGAAATTGATGAAGCTCTTGTTTATCCTACCAAACAAGTTGAGTTAAAAGTTTCTAAAAAGAACATCATGAGCGTTGACGTACCACAAATTGATGTTAAAGAAGAGCAAAGAGATACGGCTTTTCTGCCATATGGACTTGCTTTTACTGCGGCTGAACTTGATGGGTCTGTTAACAAGCTTGCAGATACGCTTATCAAGATGATAGAACTAGCTGAGATTGAAAAGACTTGTAACATGCTTGCTGATGAGATCGAAAAGACAAGGCGTCGTGTTAATGCGCTTGAGTATGTTATGATTCCTGAAATGCAAGATAATATCAAATATATTACCATGAAATTGGATGAAACTGAGCGTGGTAGTAGAACTAGACTTATGAAGATGAAGGATATTATTAGCGCAAGAGAAGCGTAAAACAAAAGTTAAATATAGATAATTATTAGTTATACATATTAAGCAAAGTTTGGGGAGCTTCTATATTAAGAAGTTCCCTTTTGTATTATAAAATCAAAATGAAAAAAGAGCTCTTGAAATTTATAACACTTTTTTGATATGATAAGGATATGATTAATAAAGATAATATTATATTTAAAGATTTGATTGAAGGAAACAAGAGATTCGCTGATGGAAAAACAACTGTAAATCTGTCTGATAAGATTTTAGACGAATCACTTGCAAAAGAGCAACATCCAAAAGCAGCGGTCATATCGTGTTCAGATTCTCGTGTAGTACCTGAATATATTTTTGACCAGGGTATAGGATCACTTTTTGTAATACGTATTGCTGGCAATGTTTTTACAGCTACCGTTATAGAAAGTCTTCATTTTGCGATTGAAGAGCTTGGCGTTAATACTGTTATTGTTATGAGCCATACCAATTGTGGTGCCGTAAAAATGGCACTTAGTGGTGGGAACAGCCTTATAACGGATGAGATAATAAGAAATACCTCTTTTGAGGCACATGAAGCGGAAGAACTTTCAATGCAGAATGCTAGGAATGTAGCAAGCGAAATTGAAAAGCGGTTTGATGCAAATATTTTTGCATTGAATTATGAGATAGCAACAAGAAAAGTACATAAGATAGAGATTTAAGGGGTTTAATATGAAAGTAATTAGTTTGATGGATGATGTATGTGATAACAAAGAGTACAAATTTGAGCATGGTCTTAGTATTTATATTGAGGACGGCGATAAAAAATATTTAGTTGATACTGGACAAAGTGGGAAGTTTATATATAATGCAAATAAGCTTGGTGTAGATATTTCCGATATCGATGCGGTTTTTATATCACATAACCATTATGATCATACGGATGGGCTTAGTGATTTTTTTAAAGAGAATAAAAAAGCCAAAGTATATCTAAAAGATGAATCTAAGTTTGACTATTATGCAAAACCATTCATGAAAGTAAGTATGAAAAAAGGGATACTTTCAAAAAATAGTGAAAGATTTTTGTTTGTCGATCATGAGTACAAAGTAGGTAATATCCATATTTTGTCGGATACAAATGCTGATAAAGAATTTTTCTGCCAAGATACTAGGCTACTTATGAAAAAAGGTAATAAGTTTATTCAAGACGAGTTTAATCATGAGCTTTTTATTGCGATTGAAAAAGATGATATGGTTCATGTTATTTCGAGTTGTAGTCACAGAGGTATAGTCAACATCCTAAAGTCAGTAAAGAGTAAATTCGGTAAAAAAATCGGTATAGTTTATGCGGGGCTTCATATGTCAAAGAATAATGGAAAAGCTATGAACTGTTCTGATGAATATTTTGAAAAAGTTTGCGCTGAATTAGATAATATCGGGTTTGAAAAGATCTATACTTGCCACTGTACTGGACTTTGCGCATATGGAAAATTGAAAGAAAAATTTGGCGATAGAATAGATTATGCACAATCAGGTTTTGAATTGGATTTGTAGAAGTAAAACTCTGATTTGCAATATTATATATCGTATTTTAGCTTTGATTATAAAAATAATTATTTAATAACAAGACGAAATAAGTGATGTGCTTTGTGGCATTACTTATTTTTTTATTAACAAAAAGCAAAAAAAAGCTAAATTCTCTTTCAAAATCACAGAAGGTATTATATAATGGATTAAATAAAAGAAAATAATTGGTTTTAATATATGAACACAAAAATACTTCTTAAGGAGAACTTGTACAATGATAAAGTTGATTTTAGGCAAAAAAGGTAGCGGAAAATCTAAGCAAATCGTAGAAATGGCAAATAATATTGCCACTGAAGCAAAAGGGGATATAGTTTTTATCGATGATGATAAAAGGTATATGTATGATTTGAAACATGAAATTAGGTTTGTCAACATTTCTGAATACAAAGTGGATGATATTAGTAAGTTTTATGGCTTTGTATGTGGTATGCTTTCTCAAGATTTTGATATTTCACATATCTTTATCGATGGAATTAAAAACATGTTAGGTAAAAACCTTATTGAAATGGAACCGCTGTTTGATGACTTAAATGAAATTTTAACTAAGAACAATGTTAAAGCAGTAATAGTTATGAGCACTGATATGGAAGTAATGCCAGAGTATGTAAAAAAATATATAGACTAATTGTCTACATATAAATATTGTAAAATTTTTGAGCTATTCTCATTTATGGGTTTAGCTCAATTTATAAATTAGGAGAAAAAAATGCTTTTACAGAGTACTAGAGACGATAATGCAAAAATACCTGCACTTAGTGCGGTTATTAAAGGGATCAGTAGTGATGGTGGGTTATTTATACCGACATCATTTCCAAAAATATCTTTTAATGATATTGAAAACTATAAAGAAAAAACTTATGAGCAGTTGGCGGCAATAATTTTAAATCAGTTTTTTGATGAAATAGACTTGCCTCATATGGAGAAACTTACAAAAGAAGCTTATAGTTCTTTTAGTCATAAAGATATCGTTCCACTAAAAAAATTATCGAACAGAGAATACGTGTTGGAATTGTTTCATGGACCAACTCTTGCATTCAAGGATGTTGCGCTTCAAATACTTCCAAGACTTATGTCATGTGCATTAAATCAAAGTGCGTCAGAAAACGACGTATTGATTTTAGTTGCAACTTCTGGTGATACTGGAAAAGCAGCACTTGAGGGTTTTAAAGATGTTGATAGAGTGAAGATCGTTGTTTATTATCCAAATGATGGTGTTTCTGATATGCAACGAACTCAGATGGTAACCCAAGAGGGTAAAAACACTTATGTTTATGCTGTTAAAGGAAACTTTGATGATACACAAAACGGTGTTAAAGAGATTTTTACTGATGAAGGTAAGCAAGAGCAAATCAACCAAGTTGGATTTGATCTATCATCGGCTAACTCAATAAATATCGGAAGACTTACACCTCAAATCGTCTACTATTTTTGGAGTTATATTCAAATGCTTAAATCTGGCGATATCCAAATGGGTGATAAAGTCAATATTGTTGTTCCAACAGGAAACTTTGGAAACATACTAGCGGCATATTATGCAGAAAAAATGGGCTTGCCTGTTAATAAGTTTGTATGTGCATCAAACAGCAACAGAGTTCTTACTGACTTTTTCAAAAAGGGTGAGTATAAGCTTGATGGTCGCGAGTTTGTAAAGACGATTTCTCCATCAATGGATATTCTTATTTCGTCCAACCTCGAAAGGTTAATAGCCGATATGGTTGAGGATAGCGATAAATTAAACGAGCTATTTTCTGATCTTAAAGAAAAGGGCAAATATAATATCGATAAGTATATGGATGGCGACATCTCAGATAAGTTCTTTGCTAATTGGGCATGTGAGATGAGAACAAAAAAAGCAATTAAAGATACATACGATAAATATGGTTATCTGATTGATCCGCATACTGCTGTTGCAATGCGAGTATCAGATGATTATTATGAAGCAACAAAAGACGAAACACCTTGCATCATCGCTTCAACAGCTTCGCCATATAAATTTAGCGATAGCGTTTTAGAGGCTTTGGGATACGAGGCTAGTGCTGGTGCTTTTGAAAATGCCGACAAGCTTTCAAAAATAACCAATACGCAGGTTCCGCTAAAAATTAGCGAGCTTAAAACAAAAGCAGTTTTGCATACAGATGTAATAGAAAAAGACGAGATGTTTAGTAGCGTTTTAAACAGTTTTAAATAAAGATTTGGAGTAATTTATTAATGGAAAAAAAGACGATCTATTCAGGGATTCAACCATCAGGAACGCCGACACTTGGAAACTATGTTGGAGCAATAAAAAATTGGGTAAACTTACAGGATGAATATAATTGTTATTATTGTGCAGTTGACATGCATGCTATTACAATAAAACAAAACCCAGCAGAGCTTAGAAAATCTTGCTTGGATATGCTTGCAATAATGCTTGCAGCTGGACTTGATCCAAAAAAGAATATTTTATATTTTCAATCACATGTTAGCTCTCATGCAGAGCTTGCTTGGGTTCTATCTTGTTCAACTCATCTAGGTGAGCTGAATAGAATGACACAATTTAAAGAAAAAAGTGCTAAAAGCGAAGCAAACTTGAATGCTGGACTTTATACTTATCCAATACTTATGGCGGCAGATATATTGCTATATGGAACAGATATGGTGCCAGTAGGGGCAGACCAAAAGCAACATCTAGAGCTTGCTCGTGATATAGCAACCAGATTTAACAACGCATACGGTGATGTTTTCACAGTTCCAGAGCCATTTATCGGTAAGGTAGGCGGAAGAGTTATGAGCCTTACTAATCCAGAATCAAAAATGAGTAAATCGGATGATAATCTGAATGCATATATTTCACTTTTGGATGAGCCGAATATCATAATGAAGAAGTTTAAAAGAGCTGTTACTGACAGCGAAAACAATGTGAAATACTGCGAGGAGCAACCAGGGGTATCGAACCTTCTTTCGATCTTTGCAGCCGTTACAGGATGCACGATTGAACAAGCACAAGCTAATTTTGCTAGTGGTGGATATGGCGATTTAAAAGTTGGAGTTGCTGAGGCTGTTATTGAAGAGTTAAAACCTTTCCAAGATGAATATAAAAAAATCAGAGCTGACAAGGCGTATTTAAATGAAGTTATGCAAGACGGTGCAATGCGTGCTGGCAGAAACTCAGTTAAGATTCTTAGAAAAGTTTATAAGAAAGTCGGCTTTGCACCAAGAAGTATTTAAATATAATATTGGTGGCAAAAGTTTTCTAGAAATATAGATAGTAGTGGTTATAAACAAAAGCTTCATTAAAAAGGAGATTAATCATGTTTATATTATTACTCCCAGTTATTGTTTCGATAATATTAGGTTATGCGTTGAACAAAATGGGATTCTTAGATGAATCATTAATCGATGGAATAAAAAAACTGGTTATAAACATATGCTTGCCAGCAATGCTGCTGTCATCTTTGATGATGATGGAATTTCAAACAAAGTATGTTTTGGTATTTATAGCGATGTTTATTGCATGCGGTTTGCTACTAGTAATTGCTAGTGGAATAAAAGCAATTTTTAAAATTAAATCATTGTATTTTCCATTCCTTGTGACTGGATTTGAAGCAGGCATGTTAGGTTATGCACTTTATACATCCATTTATGGTTCAGCTGCAAACTTTGCTGTTATAGATGTAGGTCAAGTGCTTTTTGTATTTATAATTCTAGTGCCAATGGTGATTATGGCAAAAGAAAATGGAGTAGGAGATTCTAAGATAGTTAAGACTTCAGTGTTGACAGCATTTAAGTCACCAGTTATTTGGTCGATATTGCTTGGAATATTACTTTCAATAACCATGAAGGATAGCTTGCTTAATAGTGAAGTATTTATTGCAATAACAGGGGTTTTAAGATTTATCGCTGCACCGACATTATTCCTTATCTGTTTGATAATTGGAAGCGGACTTATTTTCTCGTTTAAAGGATTAAAGGATGAGATGATGACATGTTTTATTAGATTAGGTCTGTGTATTGCAATCGCTTTTGCAATCAAGTTTTTAGTTTTAGAGCCATTGGGATTAGTTGATCAACTTTGGACAGCATTACTATTCATGTTTGTATTGCCAGGACCATTTGTTATTCCAGCGTTTATGAAAAACCCAAGCATGGAAGATAAAAATTATGTATCCAATACACTATCAATTGGAACATTTATATCACTTTTAGCAGTATCATTGATTGTAATCGTATCTTAAAATTAAAAACAATAGTGAATAAACAATAGTAAATAAATAATAAGCAGGGGACCAAACCTCTGCTTTTTTGCTATTTATTTTTAAGAGCACTACCATTTAGATAATCACATTTAATTCCTTGATAGCTTTCATTATCACTCATACGCTTTTCTATTTCATCTTTAATGACCCACCAAGACTTGTTGAAGTTGGCAATAATACTATCACCACTAGGTATGCGCCCAATAAGACGCTCAACGTAGATATCAGGGGATAAGTTCTTTAAAAATGCGACAGCTCTATCAATATATTCTTTTTCAGATAGTAGCGTTAAATCACCCTTTTTATAAAGATTTCCGAATGTCGAGTTTTTTGCAATATATAGGCTGTGGATTTTTACGCCATCAACCTTTAGTGCGGATAATATTCTTGATGTTTGAACAACATCGCAAAGATCATCAAAGCAAAAATCTATAATCACATGCACGCTTACGCAGATGTCAAATCGCTTTATTCTATTGATAGCATCTATAAATTGAGCAAGATCATGTCCACGGTTTATTTTTTCAAGCGTCTTATAATTTGCAGTTTGAAGTCCAATTTCAAGGCAGATATCAACACCATTTTCGGCTTTAAAAGTTTCAAGCATTTCGAGCATTTCATCCGATATACAATCTGGTCTTGTGGATATATTGATGCATACGATATCTTCAATAATAGCTTGTTTAAGTTTTTCATAAAGGGCATCAGTGCTCATATAAGTTCCAGTATAGTTTTGAAAATAGGCTATGAATTTTTTTGCACCATATCTTTTGCCAATATAGTCCTTGTTTTTAAGCAGTTGATCCTTTATAGAAATTGAATTATCAAGGCTTTCAAATCCAGCACCAACCTCTGCGCAATAATAACATCCATCAACGCCAACATTCCCATCACGATTAGGACATGTTCCAGGTAAGTTGATCGGTAGCTTATAGACTTTCTCGCCATATTTGTTTTTTAAGTATTTAGAATAAGGGTAATATAGTTCCAATGCGTGTGTTCCTTTCAAGTCGAAAATAATATAGGGTAATGATATCATAATCTAAGATTAAATTCTATTTTGTCAAGCTAATATAATTTAAACATAATGAAATAATAATCAAAAAAACAAGCCCAATAAGATATTTGGGCTTTATCATACGAATATTGTTAAGTTAAAACTAAAACTTTGTTCTATCTACAAATTTTGAAATCCCAACCCATTTTTGCAAGTTAGATTTGATCAATTTCTTTTGATTTTCATTAGCAAAAGGTGCAATATATGCAAATCTTCTTATTGGATAGATATAAAAAGCATCTTTGCGTTCAAAAATTCTATATACAGAATTGACATCAAAAGTATTGTCATTAGTATCAGTAACAATAATCTCATCACTTAAAAACTCAATGGAATAGACTTTTCTACCGCCAGAAAGTTTTGCTTTAGCGATATGTTTTTTTATATTTAAATTATAAAAAAAGATAAAGGCAATAACATATAAGATTGAAAAACCAATCATCAAAATTCCGAGGTTAGTGTTGCCAGATAGATAAATCTGAATTCCAAAAGTTATAAGTAATATTGAAAAGAACCAGATAAACCCGCAGGCTAAGTCCTTTAGAAAGTTATTAAAAATGCGAATCTTTTAAAAGAATTTTCGTCTAAGTGTACATCGATTTTGTAGTTTGCCATACTTTAAATCCTTTCACAGGTAAAAATATAGGGCATACTATCAAAAGAATGCCCTAAAATAATTTGGTTATTTAATAATCATAGACTTTCCAGTCATTTGCTCTGGTTTTTCAAGTCCCATCATCTCTAGCATAGTTGGTGCAAGGTCAGCTAGGATTCCATCTTGCTTTAAATCAGCATCTTTGAATTTGTCAGATACCAAGATAAAAGGAACATCGCTTGTTGTATGAGCTGTGAAAGGTCCACCATTTTCATCATACATCTTTTCAGCGTTTCCGTGGTCAGCTGTGATAATAGCTTCTCCACCATTAGCCAAGATAGCATCAACAACTTTTCCAACGCACTCATCGACAACAGTAACAGCGCTTACAGCTGCATCAAAATCGCCAGTATGTCCAACCATATCAGGGTTAGCAAAGTTTAATACCATAACGTCATGCTTGCCTTTGTTGATAAGATCAACGGCCTTTTCAGCAACTTCGTATGCACTCATCTCAGGTTGTAAGTCATAAGTAGCAACTTGCGGAGATGGGATTAAAACTCTGTCCTCGCCTTTATTTGGCTCTTCAACACCACCGTTAAAGAAGAAAGTAACGTGAGCATATTTCTCAGTTTCAGCAATTCTAAATTGAGTTTTATCATTAGTAGCCAAATACTGTCCAAATGTATTGTCAAGTGATTGTGGCTCATAGATAACATGAACATTTTCAAAAGTCGCATCATACTGAGTTAGACAAACATAGTAAACAGGGAAGTGATCCACTTCAAACTCAGAAAAATCTGGTTGGATAAATGGACGTGTAATTTCTCTTGCTCTGTCTGGTCTAAAGTTGAAACAGATGATTGAATCATTAGCACCGATCAAGCCAACTGGCTTATCATCTTTTACGATAGTTGTAGGTGTGATAAACTCATCCATAATCTCTTTATCATAACAATTTTGCATTGCACACTCAGCACAACAAGCAGTAGTGTCAGAACCCTTAACCATTGTATTAAAGCCAAGTTCAACTCTTTCCCAACGATTATCTCTATCCATAGCATAATATCTACCTATAACACTTGCTATTTGACCTGTGCCAATCTCTTTCATCTTAGCTTCTAAATCAGAGATAAAAGATTTTCCGCTATCAGGTGGAACGTCTCGTCCATCCATAAAACAGTGTACATAAACTTTTTCAATCTTCTCATCATTAGCTTTCTTTAAAAAAGCATAAAGGTGATCTAAGTGAGAGTGAACACCACCATCAGAAACTAGACCGTAAAGATGCAAACTGCTGTTATTATCTTTAACGTTTTGAATAGCACCATTGATAACTTCGTTCTTGAAAAATCCACCGTCTTTAATATCTTTTGTTACTCTAGTTAAAGCTTGATATACAACTCTTCCAGCACCGATATTTAAGTGACCAACTTCAGAGTTGCCCATTTGACCATCAGGAAGACCAACAGCCATTCCACCAGCGCCAATAGTAGTGCTTGGATATTTTGCTTTTAATTCTTTTATATTTTTTACCCCAGAGGCGATAACTGCGTTTCCATCTTCGTTTGGTTCACAGCCAAGACCGTCTAGAATAATCAATGAAGTTAATTTTTTAGTCATTTATGCTCCCTTTAATTACTTACCACACTTAACAACTTTAGAAAAGTCATCAGCTTTAAGTGAAGCACCACCGATTAGTCCACCGTCGATATCAGGCTTACTCATTAACTCAGCAACGTTTTTAGGGTTCATGCTTCCGCCGTATTGGATACGTACTTTTTCAGCCACATCAGCACCAAAAGTTTTTCCAATAGATGCTCTGATAACTGAGATAGTCTCATTAGCTTGGTCAGATGTAGCAGTAACGCCAGTTCCGATAGCCCAGATTGGCTCATATGCGATAACTAAAGATGCAACTTGCTCGCCTGTTAGACCTTCAAGAGCAGCAGCGATTTGACCAGATACGAAGTCATTAGTAACGCCAGATTCTCTTTGCTCTAAAGTTTCACCACAACATACGATAGGAGTCATTCCAGCTTCTAAGATAACCTTAGTTTTAGCATTAACGCCAGCATCAGTTTCGTTGTAATATTCTCTTCTCTCAGAGTGTCCGATGATTACATACTCAACACCGATTTCTTCTAACATTGCGATTGAAACTTCACCAGTATAAGCGCCTTTTGCAGCAGCATTTACGTTTTGTGCAGCTAATTTGATGTTAGTTCCTGCAATCATTTCTTTAACTGCTGGTAAGCATACGAATGTTGGTGCAACTACAACATCAGCTTCAACGTCTTTTACTAAAGGGATTAAACCTTCGATTAGCACTTTTGCTTGTGCTACTGTATTGTTCATTTTCCAGTTTCCTGCGATAATTGGTTTTCTCATAATAATTTGTTCCTCCGAAATTTTTTATTTAATTTTTTATATCAGGCGATTTAATTAAATTGTTAAATCGCCTTTTGATAATCTAATTTGTTATTATTACTTATCTTGAAGAGCAACGATTCCAGGAAGTTGCTTTCCTTCTAAGAACTCAAGTGAAGCACCACCACCAGTTGAAATATGGCTAACGTCATCAGCGAACCCTAATTTTTTGATAGCAGCAACACTGTCTCCACCACCGATGATAGATACAGCATCAGAATCAGCTAGAGCTTGAGCAATAGCTTCTGTTCCAACAGCAAAGTTGTCCATCTCACAAACACCAAGTGGTCCATTCCAGATAACTGTTTTTGCATTCTTTACGATATCAACAAACTTAGCTTTAGCTTTTGGTCCGATATCTAGTGCAAGATAATCACCTTTTGGCTCATTATTTGAAAGTACTTTAATGTCAGCATCATTAGAAAATTTTGAAGCGAAAGTTGAATCTTCCGGTAGAAGTAACTCAACGCCTTTTTCTTTAGCAACTTTAATAAGTTCTAAAGCTAAATCCATTTTATCTTCTTCTAATAAAGATGTTCCAATATCATCACCCATAGCTTTGATGAAAGTATAAGCCATTCCACCACCAACGATTAATGTATCAACCTTAGATAGTAGGCTTTTAATAACTTCGATTTTATCAGAAACTTTTGCACCACCGATGATAGCAACAAAAGGTCTTTTAGCATTTTCAAGTGCGCCACCCATAAAGTCTAGCTCCTTAGCGATCAAGAATCCAGATACAGCTGGAAGATAATCAGCAACACCAGCAGTTGAAGCATGTGCTCTGTGAGCTGTTCCAAATGCGTCATTTACAAAGATTTCACCGTATGATGCAAGCTCTTTAGCAAAAGCTGGATCATTAGAAGTTTCTTCTTTATGATATCTCAAGTTTTCAAGAAGTACGATTTCGCCTTCCTTTACTGTGCTAACCAATGCTTTTGCACTGTCACCAATAATATCAGTAGCAAAGCTTACTTTACCAGGGAAAATCTCTGATAATCTTGTTGCAACTGGTTGAAGTGAAAATTCTGGTTTGAACTCACCTTTTGGTCTTCCGCAGTGTGAGCATAAAACCACTTTTGCCTCTTGCTCAAGCAGGTATTTTATTGTTGGAAGAGCAGCAGTGATTCTTGTCTCATCCGTGATGTTTTTATCAGCATCTAATGGCACATTAAAGTCCACACGAACCAACACCTTTTTGCCTTTTAAATCTACGTCTTTAATTGTCTTTTTGTTCATAATTACGTTACACTCCTATCATTTAAATTATAAAATATAATAAACAGATTGAACTGTTTTTTATTTCACAAAGATATAACTATTTTATTAAAAATCCACATAAAACGCAAGCAATTTGTGAGTTTAATGTTATTATTGTGTCAGTTTTTTTGATTCCTATTAAATTAACGCAATTTTAACGTTAAAATACCATCATTTTGTTGCAAAATAAAAAAACGACCTAATAATATAGGCCGTTTAATGTGTATAAATTACTTTATAATATTTCTTATTTAGCCAACTACACCCTCAATTGCTGCTAATGCATCTTTTTCGTCTTTGCCATCTGCGACAATGAATATTTGATCACCATTTTTCACTGCTAGGGATAATACACCCATAATAGATTTTGCGTTAATCTTTTTGTTGCCTTTTTCAATCAAAATCTTAGAATTGTACTTTGCTGCCATTTGAACGATTGCAGCAGCTGCTGCAGCATTCAATCCCTCACGATTGTTAATAGTTACCTCTTTGTAAATCATAGCCTGACCTCCTTATGTTTTTAAAACTTTTCATTAGTGGGTTACCTATATAAGCTTTCGCTAATCTCACAAATCTTTTTTAGTCTGTGGTTTAGTCCAGACTTTCCTACTGATCCATCCAATATTTTTACTAGTTCGCTTAGAGAAGCAAACTTATTGTTCATTCTAGCTTCTGCAACGACAAACAGGGAATCAGGCAATTTTTCTAAGTGTCCAGTTTCTTGCAGGTGCATTATTGCTCTAACTTGTCTAACTGAAGCATCAACGGTTTTTGTATAGTTTGCCGCTTCACAGTTTGCGGCTCTGTTGATATTGTTTTTCATATTTTTAGAAATACGAATATTTTCTAGCTCTAAAATTGATGAATGAGCACCGATTAAAGTTAGAAAACGAATCAGAGAGTCGCCTTCTTTAACATAAATAACATGTGTATCTTTACGCTCAATTTGATTTGCTTTAATATCATGTTTACTTAATATATTCAACAAACCATCACAAAATTCCTTTGTATTTAACACAATTTCTAAATGATATCCTTTTTCTGGATCAGAAATCGAACCACTTCCAAGAAAACACCCTCTAAGAAACGATATCTCACAGCAATCATTTTTAAACAAACTTTTATCTATTTCAAAATTTAGCCTTCCATTTTCATCGAACAATCTTAACTGAGTTAGCAGTTTGTTGGCTTCGATGTAATCATCTATGACAATTGAATAAATGTGTTTCTTCTTCAATAAATTTTCTTTAGTGATAAGCTTTGCGGCAATATTGAGTTTAGATTTTATTAAACTTAGTATGCATCTTGCCGTTGGTGAATGTTCCGTATTCATGTGAAAGTTTACACGTCCACCGCCTTTAAGTTCAATTTTACCAGCTACGTGAGCAAAAGCACTTAGTTCGGAGATTGTACAGCACTCATTCATATTGACTCTTCTTGCAAGCTCGTTCTTTGCCTTTACTGAAAATGACATATATTATCCTTTAGGTTAGTCTAGTTCAACATCTCTATGTGTAAGATTTACCCTTTTATTTCTTTCTTCTAAAATTTTATATAGCTGTTCAGAAACAGCAACACTTCTGTGTTTTCCACCAGTACAGCCGATAGCTACTACAAGCTGACGTTTATCTTGGTCGATATAATGGGGTGATACAAGCTCTATCATATCGAGTATATTATCAATAAACTGAGTTGCATGCTTAAAAGATAAAACATAGTTGCTTACTTCTTTTTCGAGTCCAGTTTTATGTTTAAGTTCATCGATATAGAATGGATTTGGTAAGAACCTCATATCAAAAACCATATCAGCATCCAATGGGATTCCACGTTTAAAACCAAATGATTCTATTGAAATTGAGATTCTAGTATCGCCATCTCTATTATAATAGTTATCAATCAACTCACCTAATCTTTTAAGAGAAAAATCAGTTGTATCTATCATATGGTTTGCCATATCGCATATACTCTCTAAAAACTTGCGTTCAAGCTCTATGCCTTGCATAACAGTACCATTTTTTGCTAGTGGATGTTTCATCCGTGTTTGTTTAAACCTAGAAACGATATCCTCGTCACTTGCATCTAAAAACAGAATGTCTAAATCGATTCGGTTATCAGCCTTTAGTTTTTCAATAGCTTTATATATACCAGAAAACATCTCACCCATACGCATATCAACTGCCGCAGCTGCTTTTTCCTTTTTTCCCTCAAGACAAATTTCAGCTAGGTTAGGGATAAGGCTTGGCGGTAAGTTATCTACACAAAAGAATCCTAAGTCCTCAAGTTTTTTTAATGTTTGTGATTTACCAGCACCAGATAATCCAGTAACGATAATAAATTTCATTTTTAGCCCCTTTTTCGTAAAAATGCTATCTTTCTAAATTTACAACTCTATCAAGTGGAATATTGTTTTCAAGAATAAATGATTTTCCTCGTAAACATTCCCCGATGTTTTTGTGATGATGTGCATCAGTTCCCAAGATGAAATTTGCTTTTGTTGAAAGAACATTTTTTGCATCATTTGAATCGAATTCCACATGCTTTCCATTAAGCTCAATAAGAGTATTGGTCATTTCACAAGCTTGTGCCACTCTAGATACATCAACTTTTGTCGCATAAGATAGATGTGCTATCATATCTATTTTATGATTATTAATCGCCTTAATATATGCGTTTGTGTTTAAATCAATAACAGATTTAGAATACCTTTTCTTCTCATTAAACTGATAGATTATTAGATTAAGCTCAGACTTTACATTGCTATACTTAACCATTTTGTGAAGCCCTAAAGCTCTCCATTCAATCTCATCTTCATAGCCTAATGGTAAATCAACATTTCCATCTAAATCAAGAAGATTAAGCTCTAAACCTACCAAGACTTCGATATCATCTTTATATTTTTTCTTTAGATCATAAGCTTCTTTAAGATATGATCCGATTTTACGCTTTTTTACACCATATGTGATATGTGCACCAGCATGGTCGGTAAGCGCTATTTTTTTTATACCTTTTTCTATTGCACTAACTACATTTTCTTCCATACACGATTTTCCATCGCTGTAAGTTGAATGAGTGTGCGGTTCAAAGTTCATTTTTAAATTCGTCATTTGTGTATTGATTAAAATTCTCCTAATAGTTTTACTTCGGTTTCTAATTTGATGCCTCTGTTCATATATATTTTTTCTTGTATGTTTATTATCAAGTTATAGATATCTCTAGAAGTTGCACAATCTTTGTTGATTACAAAACCAGCATGAAGCTCGCTTACACATGCACCACCTATATTATAACCTTTAAGTCCAGCTTCGTCGATAAGTTGAGCTGCATAATGTCCAACGGGTCTTTTAAATGTACTTCCAGCACTCGGAAAATTGAGGGGTTGCTTTTCTTTCCTCTTCGAGCTTATATCAGAAAGGAATTCTTTTGCTTCTGACATATCGCCATTATCCAATTTAAAATACGCTTTAGTTATATATTTTTTAGACTTACAAAAGATGCTTGTTCGATACGATAAACTAAGTTCCTTTGCATCCATCTCTATTATATCAAAATTTTCATCAATTAACTCAACTTTTATTAATTTATCTTTAATTTGTCCACCATATGCACCAGCGTTCATGCAAATACCACCACCAACTGTTCCAGGAATACCTGCAAGAGTTTCTATTCCAGTTAGTCCATGAGCGTGTCCGATTGTTACAAGACGCTTCAATGTTACACCAGACTCAGCTATTAAAGTATTACCATTGACTATGGTATTATTAAAGTTCTCTGCGATTTTAATAACAGCGCCTCTTATCCCTTTATCAGAAACAAGAACGTTGGATCCTTTTCCTAAAACAACAAAAGGAATATTGGCTTTAGAAAAAAACAGCATTAAAGATCTAAGCTCATAACTGCTTTTTGGCATAACGAGTATATCGCAAGGACCTCCAGTATTAAAAGATGTGTGTTTGCTCATTGGCTCATCGACAAAAATAGCATCCTTGTCGATAATTGATTCTAAATCTCTTTGAATTCGTGATATATTCATACGTACATTTCCTAATTATTATTTATGTCAACAATAATTCTACATTATATTTTGCATGTGAGCAATGTTTTTGATGCATATTTAATGATTATTTCATACTATTGAGCAGGAAGTGTTTCTTTAAACTCGGATTCTATAATATTTGCGATGCTATTTACATAAGACTTATCATAAAAACATGGTATGGCTATGAGATTTGTTTTTTGCATCTCATAAAGAGATTGATATAAATAGTCCTCGCTATATATATCTTCAAGATAAATTACAGGGAAAACGTATAAATTCTCCAACTTTTTTTGACAGTACTCAGATTGTAAAAACATAATCAGTTTATTAAGTGTATTTTTTTTAAGCTCATCATCTGTCTGATATATGGATAGATATTGTATCATATCAGTAAAAGGAGAAAGAGCTGTTGCCATATATTCAGGACCTTTTCCTTGATCAGAAAGTTTTGCAAGCCTGCCATATGTGTCTTGTGATCCGACAAGCATAGCTGTTGTTTCTTTGATGAAATCGGATGAATCACCACCAACATCGCATTTAGCATAAAGACCTTTGGAGGGCTTAGAATAATCGATATCTTCGGGTATAATCATAAACTCATCTTCGCTATCTTCATCCCAGCCTAATGGCTGCATATGATAACTAAGTCCAGCCTCAGGCAAGGTAGCTTTTTCATCAAAACCAATGGAGTTGATTTTTGTTTCAACATTGCCACGTTTTTCGGTATAGCTAAGGTTTTTAAGACAAGCATTAAACGCATAGTTTGGTATGCCTGTTTCATCAAAATTATCTAAATCTTTTTTATAAAGCATATCACTATTTGTAAAAAGCATATATCCACCATACATATAGGCGGCCGCATATACACTAGTTCCAGACATGCCGGATTTTATAAGATTTTGGTTTACCTTTGATTGATCGATATCAAGCTTTTCTAGACCGACAGGATTCTCAAAAAATCCATTTGGGTAAGAAATAATATCTGGTTTTTCACCGCTTTTGAGTCTTTCGTTAGCTTCTTGCAAGGTCATGCCTTCAATTTCGATAAAGAAATAAAGATTGTTTTTTTCAAATACCGTTGCACATTTTTTTAAATGTGTAACACCAGCACCGCGACCAGTACGCCAATCAACAACATGCCACATGGTTATTATACCTTGATAGCCGCCTTCTTTCTTTTCTTCTTTTATAGTATATACATTTTTTTTGACGCCATTTACAAGTATGGTTGGTGCAAAAAACAAAAAAACCAATAGCGCAACGCATATTATAAGAGGCAAAATTTTAATATCCTTCATATTAGTATTTGTATTAATGCTTATTGGAAAATATGAGAGAATATAAAAATAAGCGATTAAAACTTAAAAATATAAGCATCAATCGCTTTAGAAAGTTTATGTTTATTTTTCTGACAAAAATACTTGATCTTTATCGTAATAATCAGCAATAATGATATTTATATTTGATTCTTTATCTGGTGATATTTGATCGAATCCTAATAGCGACATTTCTGCTGTTAGTGGTTCGAATTCAACAATTTTAATGTTTTCATCGTTTAAAATCTCTAGCCTTGCATCGCTTTGGTCAACGAATTCTTGGAGCTGACCAGATTTATATGCTAAAACTAAATCTTTGCCTGTTAGTGGATTATAGTATATGTGCATAGCAACCAAATACATTGAGTATGCGGCAACTACTAGCAAACCAGTATATGCTACATAGTTGATGAATTTCAACTTGCCAGAAATCATTTTTGATAATTTATTCATAATGCTTAATTTAGATATATATCCCAAAAGATTTAAGTAATTTACTATAATGAATATTTGCACCATAATGTATCGAACATTTTCTACTCTGCCATAAATTTTATAGCCATAACTATAAAGGGTTGGTGTGTAATGAGATGCGAGTAGTAAATATGAGATTATAATAAGAACAATTGGGTTAATATACTTTGTATATTTGCTCATATTCTTGTATAGATACGGTGTAAAAACTAACAAAGCTGCTGGAACTACTGATAATTTTGCATACCAATTCACAACTTCTTTAAAGCTTGCAATAAAACAATGCTTTAGTGTAGATAAAACACCCAAACCGCTATCGCCTTCAATAGCCATCCTTGCTTCATTACCAGGTGCAAGTGCGTTTATTACAAAGCCGCCAACTAAAAATAGATAGATTATTAAAACATCAGACTTGATATGAAGTTTCTTATAAAATGAGAATAACAATATCATTGATAATAAGCTGAATATGAAAACTGCATTAGGCAGGTTATTTAGACCGAAGAAAAGAGCAAGAAAAGATAAACAGAGCATCAATCCGAGTTTTGATTTTTCTTCACGCTTATAGAGAAATTCTAATAAACAACCAAAGATCATTGCTAAACAGAGCGTGATAATATAATAAGTTGATCCATTATTCCAGTAAAAGGCTTGGAAAGCAGAAGGCATAAAATTATAACACGAAAATAAGGTTAGACTAGCTAAAAAATATGTTATGTGTTTTGGAATTTTAAATCGTCCATTTAAAAAGACTATGTATGCAAAAAAAACAGTAAATATGAAAATTAAGTTATTGAGAAGTAAAGAGATTCTATATAGCGTTAATGAAAAAGTCATAGGGCCAATCGCCATCAAAAAAACACCAGATATACTCCCTTGCCAAGTTTTATAAATTGTAATGGTTTTTTCCCAAGCGGTAGCTATTGTTTTCACAATACTGTGCGTTGATGTCCAAGTATCGTGTGTTTGTAGTGTATACCCATAATCATCTCCGAGAGGAAATGCACTTCCCGTTAAAAAAAGATATGGAAGGATGCTTAATAGCATCAAAACCCCTAGTGTGATACAAATAATTTTGATAGTCTTTGCAGATGATTTTATATTCATAATGCCCCTTTATTTTTAGAAATTTAATAAATTTATATTCTTAATCAGTTTATTTGATAGTTGATGCTTTATAGCTAATACATAAATAGATTTTTTACCATTATATGATATTTTATTTTTCAATGCAAGTAAATAGGGCTAGTGATTGTATCATATATCTTGCTCAGTACATATTATAAATTAAAATCATCTTAATAGATAAGGAGTGATATATAATGCCTTGTAATTGTAATAAAGCGTGTCAAAATGCACAATGCAGTTGTTATGATAAAAACAACTGTGATAAGGACTTGATGAGTGCAGGCGCAGCGGGCTGTAATAATGTGATGATAAGTAATGCAACTTATGACTCAAAAATAGCGGGGATGACTGACTTGCAACTTGCAACTAGTTATGTTGTGCCTCAGGTTTATAAGCAGAGTTATACACCAAGCAAAGCTCTTAGTCAAGGAACATGTTTTCCAGAGCTAGATATGGAGTATTAGCAAATATGCTTAATGGAAAAGTAAAAGAGGTAAAAATAAAATGTGTAATAAAAGTTTAATGATGCAAATATCAGAAGTAGAGTTTGTCTGTACTGATTTGAATTTATATTTGGATACACATCCCAATGATGATGCGGCAAGAGCAGATTATAATTTTTTTTGTGGTCAGCTTAGAGCATTAAAGGATAGATATATTATGGAGTGTGGTCCGCTGGAAAACTTCGGTAATTCGGTTAATGCAGATAGATGGCGTTGGAATGATAGTCCTTGGCCATGGGAAAGAAAGTAGAGGTTAATTTATGTGGATTTATGAAAAAAGACTGATCTATCCAGTCAATATTAGAAAGCCTAATTTATATATGGCAACATTGCTAAATGCACAATATGGGGGAGCAAACAGTGAGCTTTCAGCAGGGGTGATGTATTTGAACCAAAGATATTATATGCCTGATGATACAGTAAAAGCGATTTTAACTGATATTGGAACAGAAGAGTTAGCTCACTGGGAGATGCTTGGGTCGATGATAAGACAGTGTATAAAAGGTGCAAGTTTAAGCGAAATAAAACAAGCAGGACTTTCGGATTGGTATGTATCACATAGGTGCGGTACATTTCCATGTAGTCAAGGATCTGTTCCTTGGACAGCTGATAATGTGGGGTGCACAGGTGATCCGATTGCAGATTTAACTAATGATATGGCAGCAGAGCAAAAGGCTAGAGCAACTTATGAGAGTTTAATCAATCTGTGTGAAGATCCTGATGTGATTGATCCATTGGAGTTTTTGAGAAAAAGAGAGATTATACATTTTCAGCGTTTCGGAGAAGCTTTGGATATTGTTCAAAGAAAATTAAGAAACAATAACAACACCAATAATTGTATAAATTGCAATGGTGAAAACGACGGAAATTGTAACTAGAAGTATAGCCTTATTTAAATCAAATAAGGCTAACTTTTAAAATATTATTTAATATAGTTACTTTAAAATATCGAGGATTTTATCTTTTAAGCCAAGAGCAAATGGCAGTTGACTTTCTTTATCAATATGCATACTATCAGCCTTTACAGTGTTAGCAAAATCATTAACATTGATAAACTCACATTTATTCAATCTTGCAATTCTTTGTAAATGTTTGATAAGTGTGATGGATTTTTCATGACAACCCGATCCCATATTTTCTCCAAACACACCATTAACATAATCTTTGCCTACGATAACTGGTCCAACAACTAATATTTTTGCACCATCCACCCACACACTCTCGTTTTTTGCCATAGTGATAAGTCTTTGAATGGACTCTGAAACGTTCATAGCCGTAGCGGAAAATCTTTCTTTTAAATCATTAGTGCCCAGCATTATGACCATTAAGTCAAGTGGACCGTGACTCTTTAGACATGGAACAAGATATTTACTTCCATTCAAGCTAGGATCTAAAGGATCTTCAAAGCATGAGGTTCTACCGTTAAGACCTTCTTCGATAATTATATAATCATCACCCAAAGCGTCGGAAAGCCTATATGTCCATCTGGTATCCTCGTCAAATCGTCCTAAAGTTGTTGTATCAAATCCCCATGTGTTAGAATCTCCAAAACACAGTATTCTTTTTTTCATAATAGCTTCCTCCAGCAAAATCTTTATTTATCAAATTGTATCATCTAAATATCCATCAATCAATCTAAAATAAATATTACAATACTATTGACAAACAAACGATCATGGTTTAACATATGAATAGATGTTCAACTGTTCGAAGGGGGAAAGTATGAGTGATAAATTACAAAGGTGCAATGAACAAAGTGAATTTGTTCCAATAAGTGATGAAGGTGCACAAAGATTGGCTGATCTATATAAGATGTTTGCAGATCCATCAAGGGCAAAAATATTATTTTTGTTACAAGGTAGAGAGATATGCGTAAACCATATTGCCGGGGCGTTGAATATGACCAAATCGGCTGTATCGCATCAACTTAGACTTCTTCGTACTGCGGGGTTAGTTAGATTTATAAAAGAGGGAAAAAATAGCTTTTATGCTCTAGATGATGAGCATGTTTCTGATATTTTAAAAATAGCTATTGAACATATAGATCATAAAAAATAGAGGGGGAATATAAATGGTAAGTAATTTTTTTAGAGCGTTATACGTTTTAGCAATCGATATGGGATATTATATGATAATCGGTCTGCTACTAGTTGCGTTTTTCAATGTAATAGTAAAAAAAGAGTGGATTTCAAACCACTTGGGCGGTGATGGTTTGTGGTCAATTATAAAAGCAAGTATATTGGGAGTTCCTCTTCCACTTTGCTCTTGTGGTGTAATTCCAACTGGATTGTATTTAAAAGATAAAGGGGCATCGAATGCATCAACTTCTTCATTCCTTATTTCTACACCACAAACGGGTGTTGATTCAATCGTTGCAACTTACGGTTTGATGGGAATAACTTTCGCATGGTTTAGACCACTTGCGGCTTTTATCTCAGGAATATTCGGCGGAGTTATGGTTAAAATCTTTGCTAAAGAGGGAATAGTGGCTGATAAATCCGATCATGATGATGGTCAAAGTTGTTGTGGCGGTCACGATGATGGTAAAGGGTGTTGTAAAGATAACGGTAACGAAGAATCTTGCGGATGTGGCGGTCATGAACAAGAGCAGGCTTCCTCATGTAGTAGTGGTTCTTGTGATATTGAAAAAGTAGAAGAACATGCGCCTTTGATTGATAAAATTAAATCATCATTGCGTTATGCTTTTGGAGACTTTATTGCTGATATCGCATTACACTTTACTTTAGGGCTTATAATTGCGGCGCTTATTACAGTGTTTATTCCTGCAAATTTCTTAGTAGAAATTGGGTTATCACAAGGAATACTTGCAATGCTTGTTATGATAATTATAGGTGGACCTATGTATATTTGCTCAACATCATCAATACCGATTGCCCTTTCACTGATTGCAAAAGGGCTTTCACCTGGAACAGCATTTGTGTTTTTGTTTATGGGTCCATTTACCAACGTAGCATCAATCTCGATCCTTACAAAAAAACTTGGTGTTAAAACAACGGTGATATATTTAGCATCTGCGGCCGTATCAGCAGTTGGTGCGGGTTACCTACTAGATTTTCTAATTAAGCGATTCTCACTTCCATATTTCGGTGCAAGTGATGTGATGGCGATGGATATGAGTGCTGGCCTAGTTAAGACAACAGTAGGTATTATATTTTTAGCGATACTAGGTTATCACTTATATAAAAACACTAGTGCAAAAATAAAAAATAAGGCTGGGGAAAAATCAAAATCATCTGAAAAATCATTGCAACTTGCGGTTCTAGGAATGCATTGTGATGGTTGTGCAAGTGGTTTGCAAAATGATCTTATCAATACAAAAGGTATCACTGCGGCTGAAGTATCTTTTGAAGGTGCATCGGTGAAGGTGTGGGGAAAGTTTAAGCAAAAGGATATTGAAAAAATAATCATCAATAAGGGTTATATTGTAGGCTAGATAAAATGAGTTAAAAACACAAATAGCAGATACTGAATCATAGTATCTGCTATTATT
>JMSV01000032.1_pt1 | contig 42147 bp, 39 predicted proteins | sample 179021 | NCBI WGS metagenome assembly JMSV01 (sample SAMN02769581, study PRJNA246767) | bioreactor metagenome | isolation source: Culture-2 Bioreactor Bmz derived from microbial biomass from the upper 2 cm... | place: Germany: Bremen | collected day 87 after inoculation | reverse complement strand
CCCGCTAAGTCCTTTTTTTATAAAAAAATTGCTAATAAATTTAAACTTATTAAGATAAGTTTGATTTTTCAAACATCGCTTTTAGATATTTGCCTGTATAGCTTTTTTCAACTTCGGAAACTTCTTCTGGCGTACCCATTGCGATAATCTGGCCGCCTTCATCTCCGCCTTCTGGTCCAAGGTCTACCACAAAGTCTGCACATTTTATAACGTCCATGTTGTGCTCGATGACTACGACGGTATTTCCATTATCAGCTAATCTGTCGATTATTGCGATAAGTTTTTTAACATCCGCCATATGAAGACCAGTTGTTGGTTCGTCTAAAATATACAGAGTGTTGCCAGTTTGCCTTTTTGCTAGATATGTTGCAAGCTTAATTCTTTGTGCTTCACCACCAGAAAGTGTGGTTGATGGTTGACCGAGTTTTATATAAGAAAGACCAACATCCATAAGTACTTTTAATATATTATAGATTTTAGGGATGTTTTCAAAGAACTTATAAGCCTCTTCAACTGTCATATCTAAAACTTCGTATATGTTTTTGCCCTTATATTTAATTTCAAGAGTTTCATTATTATATCTTTTGCTTTTACATACTTCGCATGGAACATAAACATCTGGCAAGAAGTGCATCTCGATTTTGATGATTCCGTCACCTTTGCATGCCTCACATCTTCCACCTTTAACGTTGAAAGAAAAACGCCCTTTTTGATATCCTGCGATTTTTGCGTCTTCGGTTGCAGCAAAAATATCACGAATGTGTGTAAACATCGCGGTATAAGTTGCGGGATTACTCCTTGGGGTTCGTCCAATAGGTGATTGGTCGATGTCGATAACTTTATCAAAAACTTCTGCGCCATCGATATGGCTGTGTTTTCCTGGTTTAACCTTTGAACGGTTTATTGATTTTGCTAGTGATTTAAATAAAATCTCATTTATCAAGCTGGATTTTCCTGAGCCAGACACGCCTGTAATCGCATTGACAACGCCCAATTTTATCGGTGCATCAATATTTTTTAGATTATTCTGTTGTGCGCCAATGATTTTAACTTCACCTTTATTTTCACGTCTTTTCTTTGGGACATGGATGGATTCAGCACCAGAAAGATATTTTCCTGTGATGGATTTTTTGTCTTTCATTATCTGCTTTGGCGTTCCAGCAGAAACTACTTCGCCACCATGAAAACCAGCACCTGGTCCAATATCTAGAACGTAGTCAGATGAAAGGATTGTTTCCTCATCATGTTCAACGACGATAAGTGTGTTGCCTAAATCCTTTAGGTTTTGTAAAGTTCCTATCAGCTTTTGATTATCACGTTGATGTAGACCGATTGATGGTTCGTCCAAGATATATAAAACGCCAGTCAGTCCAGAACCGATTTGCGTTGCTAGTCTAATTCTCTGTGCTTCTCCACCAGATAACGTTCCTGCACTTCTACTAAGATTCAAGTATGACAAGCCAACATTTAATAGAAAATCTAGTCGCTCTTTAATCTCTTTTATAACTCGCTCTGCGATTATCATTTTTTGATCGCTAAGCTTTAGAGCTTCAAAGAAACTCATGCAATCTTTTATAGAAAGCATTGAAACGTCTATAATATTTTTACCGCCTATGGTTACTGCCAGTGATTCATCACGCAATCTCTGACCGTGGCATTTATCGCAAGCGGATGTGTTCATATAGTCTTCGTACATTACTTTTGCTCGGTCGGATGTTGTTTCGCGGTATCTTCTTTCCATGTTGTTGATAATACCCTCAAACTTGGATTCGAAAACGCCTTGTCCACGAGAGGATTTATAATCTATACTGATTTTTTCGCCATCTGTCCCATACAGTAAGATATTTTGAACTTTTTTTGATAGGTCTTTAAACGGTGTATCAAGTGAAAAATCATAATGCTTGGAAAGAGCTAAGAAATATTGACCACCCCAAGAATGACCAGGCTCTGAGTTCCAACCTGGAACGTTGATAGCTGATTGTCTTAGTGATAGATTTTTATTAGGTACGATTAAATCTGAATCGATTTTAAGCTCGAACCCAAGACCATGACATTTTGGACATGCACCGTATGGGTTGTTGAATGAGAACATTCGTGGCGAGATCTCTTCCATGCTTATCCCACAATCTGGGCATGAAAAATCTCGGCTGAAAAGCTGTTCAAAATCGCTATCAACTGCTTTTATCTTCAATAGTCCATCGGCTTCAGCCATTGCAGTTTCAAATGAAGATGAAAGTCTGCTTGCTATCCCATCTTTAATAATGATACGATCAACAACAACGTCAATAGTATGCTTTTTATTTTTTTCAAGAGGAATATCTTCGTCGAGTGAATATGTGATTCCATCAACGATTACACGCACATAACCAGACTTGGTCAGTTTTTCGAAGATCTTTTTATATTCGCCTTTTCGTCCACGAACAATAGGTGCAAGAATAAGCAGTTTTGTGCTGGTTTCTTGCTTCATTGTTTCAGCAACCATTTGGTCAACAGTTTGCTTTTCGATTGGTTTTCCACATTTAACGCAATGTGGTGTTCCTGCTCGTGCATAGAGTAGACGTAAATAGTCGTGGATTTCCGTAACTGTTCCAACGGTTGAACGTGGGTTTTTGCTTGTAGTCTTTTGGTCGATTGATATTGCTGGAGAAAGACCGTCAATGTGCTCAACTTCTGGTTTGTCCATCTGACCTAAAAATTGACGAGCATATGCCGACAGAGATTCAACATATCTTCTTTGACCTTCCGCATAAATTGTATCGAAAGCCAGTGAAGATTTTCCAGAACCGGATAGTCCAGTTATTACAACGAATTTATCTCTTGGAATCGTAACATCTATATTTTTTAGGTTGTGAACTTTTGCACCTTTTATTACTATATTTTTCATCATTTATTTATTATCCTTTTATGTTGCTGCTAAAATATTTGTTCGTATCATTTTATCATCTATATTTTATAATGTAAAATACTCGGGGAAAAAGTTAAAAATTTGTTCGTATTTTTTTTAAAATATGATAGAATAGCAGAGGATAATTATATGAAAATGGAGAATTTATGAAATATATTTTAAGAGAAGTTTCAATATCAGTGAAAGACAAAAGTGATGACTTTGAAAAAGTGATTGCAAATAAGTTGAATATTGACGAAAATGATATAAGTGAAGTTGTTGTTTTAAGAAGAAGTTTGGATGCAAGAAAGAAGAATCGTATTATTTACAAGTACATATTTGTTTTTGAGCTAAAAAAATCCACAGCGGATAGATTGGTTCAAAGCAAAAAGATAGAAGTTTATAATCAAAAACAGCTAAAACCGATTGAGTTTGGAAACGATAAACTGGATGGCAAAGTTGTCGTTGTTGGTGCTGGTCCTTGTGGTCTGTTTTCTGCACATACGCTTTGTAAAATGGGATATAAGGTTTTGCTTATTGAGCGTGGTAAGGATATGCATGAGCGTAAAAAAGATGTACAGATTCTTCATAAAACTGGAGTGTTGGATGAAAACTCCAATGTTTGTTTTGGTGAAGGTGGCGCTGGAACTTTTTCTGACGGAAAGCTTACAACTAGAATCAAGGATTTAAGAGCAAAATCCGTGTTAGAGACTTTTGTTAGATGTGGCGCTGATTCTGATATATTATTTGAGGCAAAACCGCATCTTGGAACCGATGGGATGCAGAGAATTATCAAGAATCTTAGAGCTGAAATTTTGGAGCTTGGTGGAGAAGTGATTTTCAATGCAAAGCTATCAGATATTATTATTGAAGAAAATGCGATAACTGGTGTAGAATATATTGAGGAAGATGAAACGACTAAGGTTAAAACAAATGCTGTTGTACTGGCAACAGGACATAGTGCTAAAGATGTTTTTTATATGGTGCACGATAAAGGCGTACATGTTGAAAAGAAAGCCACTGCGATTGGTTTTAGGGTTGAGCATAAACGTGATTGGGTTGATAAATTGCAGTATGCGGATTTTGTAGAGACTTTGGGTGCGGCTGAATATTCGATGACAGCAAAGAACAAGGGCAGAGGGATTTATACTTTTTGCATGTGCCCTGGTGGAACTGTTGTTTGTTCGGCTTCTGATGATAAGCGCCTTTGTATCAATGGGATGAGTTATAGCAGGCGTGAGATGAAAAACTCCAATGCGGCTGTTGTTGTAAATGTTCTGCCAAATGACGTTAAAGATCATCCACTGGGCATGCTTGAGTTTATCGATGATATTGAGAGAAAAGCTTATAATGAGAACTTTGTTGCTCCTGCGCAAAGGGTTATTGATTATATTGCTGATAGAACGACGGTCAAGTTTGATGCAGTTAAGCCATCATATGCGTGTGGGGTTATAAAGTCAAATCTCAATGAGTTGATGCCAGACTTTATCAACGAGAGCATGAAAGTTGGACTTAAATCATTTGATACTAAGATGAAAGGGTTTATCAAAAACGGAGTGTTGACTGGGGTTGAAACTAGAACTTCATCGCCTGTAAGGATAACTCGTGATGAAAGTTTTCAGAGTGTGAATGTTTCGGGGCTGTTCCCTGGTGGTGAGGGCGCTGGATATGCTGGTGGAATTATTTCTGCGGCTGTTGATGGGATAAAGATTGCGGAGAAGGTTGCGGAGAGGTTTTCTAAGTAAACAAGAGCTATTTTGTATGTAGTTTGATTACATTATAAAGTCTTCATTTTTCTTCTTGATAAGAAAAACGAAGCAAAAAGAATCAAGTCCTAAGTAGTTCGAATTTTAAATTCTCTTGAATTTAAAAACAAAAGCTTGCCTCACAGACAAGCTTTTTTTCTCAGAACTTTGGACGGTTGTTTGATTTAGTTTTGTGGGAGGATTACTCTGAACGATAAAAGAAGTAATTAATATTCTTATAGATTGGTGTAATGCGAATATTGGATCTATGAGTGACAAAATAAGCTTACAGGAGTTGCAATGAACGAAAGAATTAAAGAACTAGTAAAAATATTAAATGAGTACAGCTATCAATATTACACGCTGGATAACCCAACAATCAGCGATGGCGAATATGATAAACTTTATGATGAATTGGTTGAGCTAGAAAAACAAACTGGAGTTGTGCTGGATAACTCTCCAACTCGGCGTGTTGGTGGGGAAGTGCTTTCTCATTTTGTAAAGCACAATCATATTAGTCCACTTTATAGCTTGGATAAAGCACAATCTGTGGATGAAATCTTGGATTGGGAAAAGAGGGCGAAGAAGCACTATAATCGTGAGTTTTTGTATACGCTAGAATACAAGTTTGATGGATTGACTATCAACCTTACTTATGATAATGGAAAGATTGTAACCGCAGCAACTCGTGGAAATGGAATCACTGGTGAGAGCGTAACCGAGCAGATTAAAACTATAAAATCCGTTCCTCTGACCGTTCCATATAAGGGCAGATTTGAAGCGCAAGGCGAGGGCATTATGCGTCTTTCTGCACTAGCTAAATACAACAAAAAAGCGGATATTGCACTAAAGAATGCAAGAAATGCAGTTGCTGGTGCTATTCGAAATTTAGATCCTAAAGTCACTGCAAAGCGAAACTTGGATTGCTTTATTTATAATGTTGGATATATTGAGGGGCATGAGTTTGAAACACATACCGAGATGATTGAGTTTTTGAAAGAAAACGGATTTAAGGTTTGTGATTATTTTAAGACTTATACGGATATAAATCAATTAACAAAAGAGCTTAAAGATATTGAAGCAAAAAGATCTGAACTTGATTTTTTAATCGATGGTATGGTTGTTAAAATCAATGATATTGAATCGAGAAATATTTTGGGCAATACTGCAAAGTTCCCAAGATGGGCGGTAGCTTATAAGTTTGAAGCGGAAGAGGCAACGACTACAATTATAGACGTAAGATGGGAAGCTGGGCGAACTGGAAAGCTAACACCGCTTGCACATCTTGAGCCTGTTGATATTGGTGGAGTTACTGTTGCTCGTGCAACGCTAAACAACTATGGCGATATTCAGCGAAAAGGAGTAAAGGTTGGCGGGCGTGTATTTATTAGGCGTTCAAATGATGTTATTCCAGAGGTGCTGGGTAATGCCGATGATAAGGGAACGGTTATAGAAAAGCCAACTGTGTGTCCTGATTGTGGTCATGGGCTTGTAGAGGATGGAGCACATTTATTCTGTCGAAACTCGCTATCATGCAGACCGCAACTAGTTTCAAAGCTTGCACACTTTGCATCGCGTGATGCTATGAATATAGAAAGCTTTAGCGAAAAAACTGCGGCAACTTTAATCGAAAAGTTGGATGTTAAGAATGTATCTGATTTATATGATTTAGATTATGAAAAGATGCTCGGTCTTGATGGGTTTAAGGAAAAAAAGGTGGAAAAGCTAAAAGCGGCGATTGAGGCGAGTAAGAAGCCTAGCTTAGAAAAATTTATCTATGCACTTGGAATATCCAATGTTGGAAAGAAAACCGCAATGGATTTGGCTAAGACTTTTAAGACTTTTGAGGGTATAAAAGCTGCTGATATGGAATCGCTAGTGGCGGTAGATGATATCGGTGATATTGTTGCAAAATCGATAATTGATTTCTTTTTACAGCAAGACTATATTGAAATTGTAAATAGATTATTCGAGTTAGGTGTTGAGCCAAGTGAGGATGAAACCCAAATTATAGAGAATGATAATATTAACGCAAAGACTTTTGTAATAACTGGAACGTTAAGTGAACTAAAACGTAGTGATGCATCGGCAATGATACAAAAAAATGGTGGAAAAGTAACAGGTTCTGTAAGCAAAAAGACTGATTTTGTTTTGGCTGGAGAAAAAGCAGGAAGTAAGAGGGAAAAAGCAGAGAAATTAGGCGTAAAAATTATAAGCGAAGAGGAATTTTTGAGTTGGTTTTAAATGGAACATATGATATTATATAAGTTGTGTTTTAAAAGGAATACTAATAAATAATTTTTATATAAAAGGAGAAGAAAATGCGTATAAGCGAGAGCGAAGTTGAAAGAATCGCAAATCTTTCCAGATTAAAGATGGGTGAAGATAAGAAAGAAATGCAGAAGAACTTAGAGGACGTATTAGGTCATTTTGAAAAGCTTAACGAGCTTGATACTGAGGGAGTTAAACCTACTGCACATATCTTACCTTATGAGAACGTGTTTAGAAAAGACGAAGTGGTTGTAAAGATCAGCAGAGATGAGCTGACAGCGAATGCACCACAAAAAGAAGATGGCTGTTATGTCGTGCCAAGAGTTGTGGAATAGGTGGGGAAAGATATGAAAAATACTGAACTGAGTTTAAAACAAACGATAGACAAGCTTAAAAATGGAGATATTACATCAACTGAGCTTGTATCTGAATATATTGAGAAAATAAATAATGTTGAGCCAAAAGTAGATGCATTCAACGAGATGCTTTTTGATAAAGCTTTAGAGTCTGCGGCTAGTGTTGATAAAAAAATTGAGGCTGGCAATGCTGGTGGACTTTATGGTGTGCCATATGCGCTTAAAGATAATATGTGTACAAAGGGAATAAAAACCACTTGTTCATCAAAAATCTTAGAGGACTTTGTACCTCCATATAGCTCAACTGTTGCTGAGAAGATTCAAAGCGAAGATGGTGTTTTGATTGCAAAAGCCAATATGGATGAGTTTGCAATGGGATCATCAACCGAAAATTCAGCTTTTAAGAATACAAATAATCCATTTGATTTAGGCAGAGTTCCTGGTGGTTCTTCTGGTGGTTCTGCGGCATGTGTTGGAGCATCCGAAGTTGCATTTAGTCTTGGGTCAGATACTGGTGGGTCGATTAGACAGCCAGCATCATATTGCGGAGTTGTTGGTTTTAAACCGACTTATGGTTTGGTTTCAAGATATGGGCTTGTTGCATTTGCATCATCACTTGACCAGATTGGACCTGTTACAAAAACTGTTGAGGACAGTGCAATCGTGCTTAATGCGATAGCTGGACATGATCCAAAGGATTCAACTTCTATTGATACACCAAAGCTTGATTATACAGCCGAGCTTGATAAAGACATCAAGGGCATGAAGATTGGCGTTCCAAAAGAATATTTTGGGCAAGGATTATCAGCCGAAGTTAAAGCATCTATTGAAGATGTTATTAATACTTACGAGGGATTGGGTGCGGTTGTCAGTGAAACTACACTTCCTACTTTTGATTATGCACTTTCTGCATACTATATTATTTCATCAGCGGAAGCGACATCAAACCTATCAAGATTTGATGGTGTTAAATATGGATATAGGGCAGACGAGTTTGAAGATATTATAGATTTATATAAGCAGACTAGAACCGAAGGTTTTGGTGACGAAGTTAAGCGTAGAATTATGCTTGGAAACTACGTATTATCATCAGGATATTATGATGCGTATTACTTAAAAGCACAAAAAGTTAGAACGCTAATCAAACGTGATTTTGATAATATATTCTCGGATTTTGATTTGATACTATCACCTACTGCGCCAGCGACAGCATTTAAACAGGGAGAAAAAGAAGACCCAATGGCGATGTATTTGACTGATATCTATACTGTGCCAATCAACATTGCTGGACTACCTGCGATCTCAATCCCTTGTGGAATGAGTAGCGAGAATATGCCGATTGGAATGCAGCTTATTGGAAAGCCACTTTCAGAAAAAACAATTCTGAACGCTGGACACGTATATGAACAAACAAGAGGAGCTTTTGCTCTTCCTAAATTATAGGAGTAAGCACTATGAAATATGAAACAGTTGTTGGACTTGAAGTCCACGTTGAACTAGCTACAAATACTAAGATTTTCTGTTCTTGCCCAAATGAGTTTGGTGGAGAGCCTAACACGCACGCTTGTCCAGTTTGTACTGGAATGCCTGGCGTATTACCTGTTATGAACGAAAAAGTTGTGGAGTATGCGGCGAAAGCTGGACTTGCACTTAATTGTGAGGTTGCAAATTTTTCTAAGATGGATAGAAAAGGGTATTATTATCCAGACCTTCCAAAAGCGTATCAAATTTCTCAATTTGACTTGCCGATTTGTAATCATGGTAAAGTTACTATTGGTGAAGGTGAAACTGAAAAAGACATAAGAATACTTAGAATCCATATGGAAGAGGATGCTGGAAAGCTTACTCATGATGGAACTTATGGATCTAAAGTTGATTATAACCGTTGTGGTGTTCCGCTAATCGAGATTGTTACAGAGCCAGATATGCGTTCTGCTGATGAAGCGAAAGAGTTTTTGGATAAACTAAAATCGATTATGGAATACGTTGGTGTTTCTGATTGTAAGATGGAAGAGGGATCTCTTCGTTGTGATGTTAATGTTTCTGTTAGACCAGTCGGTCAAGAGGAATTTGGAACAAGATGTGAGATGAAAAATGTTAATAGTTTTTCTTCTGCATATAAATCTATCGTTTATGAAGCAAAAAGACAGATAGAGCTTATTGAAGATGGTGAAGAAGTAATTCAACAAACTAGAAGATGGGATGATGAAAAAGGCAAGACTTTTGCTATGCGTGGAAAAGAAGAGGCGCATGATTATCGTTATTTCCCAGACCCAGACCTTGTGCCTGTTGTTCTTTCTGATGAGCTTATTGAAGAGTATGCAAAGACATTGCCAGAACTTCCTGAGGCAAAAAAATCAAGATATGTTGAAAAACTTGGATTATCTGAATATGATGCTGGGGTTTTAACAGCTTCAAAGCATATTGCTGATTATTTTGAAACTGGACTTAGTGCTTATGACAAACCAAAAAAGCTTGCAAACTGGGTTATGGGCGACTTGCTTAGAATCTTAAAAGATGAGGGAACACTAGTGGAAGATCTTGATAGCGATCCTATGATTATGGTTTCAGCAATGAAGCTTGTTGATGATGGTGTTATCAATGTTACTGTTGGTAAGAATGTTTTTGAAGAGGCTTATAAGAGCGGAAAATCTCCAGAGCAGATTGTTGATGAAAAAGGACTAAAGCAGATTAGTGATACTGGCGAGCTTGAGCGAATGGTACAAGAGATTGTTGCGGCTAATCCTAAGCCTGTTGCTGATTATAAAGCTGGAAACAAGAAGGCGCTGACTTTCTTTGTTGGTCAAATGATGAAAGCGACTAAGGGTAAGGCTAACCCTAAGGTTGTTAATGAGCTTGTTATAAAAGAGATTAATAAGTAGAAGATAAAAGTTTTACTCAATTTTTTCTAAAAAATTGTAGGGGATCCAAGGGGGCGAAGCCACTTGGTCGCACAAAGTGCGAAAGTTACTTTAGGCGGATTTTGGAAGGTGAATTTGGAACAATAGTTTCAAAGAGGAAGGCTTTTTCAAGAGAAAAGGCTTCTTTATAAAGAACATTTTAATAAGTATATTAAAGAATTGCTTATTGTAAGATTAACATATAGTTTATAGAGTTGTATTTTGAAAAGCATTAGACACTTTTTAACTTGTAAAAAGTGTCTCTTTAGCATTTCATGCTAAATTCACTTCAAAAATACGCTTTTATAATTGGACAATAAGGGGCACTGCCCCTTAAAATTCCCGTGATTTTTTGTAAAAAATCAAATAAAATTTTTATTGGGGGTTTTAATATTTTAAGGAATGTAATATGGAAATAGGCAAGTTTTCTAGTGAAAAACTACATGAGATCGTAATATCAAAGATAAATCACAAGCGTAGCGAGGTTATACTATCTGCAAATGTTGGTGAGGATTGTGCGGCGATAGATTTAGAAGATAGTCTTTGCGTTGTAAGCACAGACCCAATAACTGGTGCGGTATCTGATGTTGGTAGGCTAAGCGTTAATGTATCGGTAAATGATGTTGCTTCTTCTGGTGCAGAGCCAGTCGGGATTTTGATTACAATTTTAGCACCACCAACTAGCACTTATGATGAGGTTGAAGATGTTGTTGATCAGATATCGAAAACTTGTGATGAGATGAACTTGGATATTGTGGGCGGACATACTGAAGTCACTGATGCGGTAAACCGAATTGTTGTTTCAACAACAGTACTTGGTAAGTGCGATCGTGATAAGCTTGTAACATCGGCAGGGGCAAAGGTTGGTGATAGTATTATTATCACAAAGCAGATTGGGCTGGAAGGTACTGCGATTATTGCAAAGGATTATGAGAAAAATCTTCATGGAGTTTTGACGGAAAAACAACTAAAAACTGCACAGAATCAAGGTGAATTTTTAAGCGTTTTAACTGAAGGAACAATCGCTGCAAAATTTGGTGTAACTTCTATGCATGATATTACTGAGGGTGGAATCTATGGGGGATTGCATGAGATTTGTACTTCGGCTAATGTTGGAGCTACAATAGAAAAAGACTTGATACCGATATTGGATGAAACAAGGATTTTATGTGAACACTTTAAGTTAAATCCTTATAGGCTAATATCATCTGGCAGTATGATTATAACGATAAAAAATTCGGATGAGTTGATTTATAAACTAAAAGAAAAGGGTATCATGGCGACGGTTATTGGACAAATTACTGATGGGGACATTATGTTAAAAGATGAAGGTGATCTTAAACTTATCGGTCCGCCAACAGCAGATGAACTTTTTAAACTGGTTTAATTTTAGTTATAGGTGCATTATTTATGGGATTAAATGAAATTATTTTAGATAAGCTCGATGATTATGATATCACTGGAATTGACAAAAAAGATGTCGATGCATTGGATTTTAGCAATGCAACTGATATAATATCTGAGCTAGATGAGATTTATAAAAATAAATATAAGTATGATTTAAATTTTGCATATGAAAATGCAAGTGTTAAAATCCATTCTTTTTATGATGATTTTTTAATTGAGTTTGATATTCAAAGGGATAAATATAAGAGTAGCGACACAGAAGATCATCATATTAGCAGGTTTGTTGATCGGCTTTATAAGCATATCAGAAATCTACATATCCATTATAGATGGCTAAATTTGTCGATACTATTCACTTCGCTTTTGCTTTCACTTGCGCTTATTTTATCGATTCATTGGTTGACAGATCATTTTATCCACAGATTTGAAGCGTTGATTGACTCTTTTGTTATTGTTTTTGTGCTCGGTGTCGTTAAAGTATTTTTTGAAGAACGGATATTGAGAGAAAAAATCGAAGAGCGTGGATGGATTATCTATAAAAAGAGTATTGAACTATCAAAGAGCAATTTTGCTAAAGTGATATTATCATATCTATTGCTAAAAAAAGCGAATGAATCTGGAAAGCTTTTAAAGCAACTAGTCGGCAAACATCGAAAGTTTTTGCGTTCATTATATAACTATGTGGATTATGAACCAGATGAGTAAATATAAAGTTATCAAAAGGTGTGAGCAAATCACATCTTTTTTTATGCGATTTTTATTGATAGCTAGGTTAAAAGATAGATAAGAATTACTTAGAATAAATTGTCGGTGGTATAATAGCTCTATTAGTGATATAATTTAATGAATTTTTAATTATTTTGGAATGAATTAACTTTCGTAAAGAGGTGTTTGGATTGAAAAAAGTATTATTAGTAGCGACGGTTCAAAGTCATATATGTCAATTTCACCGCCCGCTTTGTGCTCTTCTTCGTGAAAATGGATTTGAGATACATGTTGCAGCAAGAAATAATCTAGCAGAGAAGAATGGATTGAAACTTGACTTTGCAGATAAGGTTTATGATATTGCGTTTAATAGATCTCCTTTCAGCTCAAAAAACGTTGATGCTTATAAAGTACTAAAGAAAATCATAGATGAGAACAATTACTCACATGTTCATTGCAATACACCTGTTGGTGGGTTTTTAAGCAGATTAATCTGTAAAAACAAGCGTAAAGATGGATTGAAAGTCTTTTATACTGCACATGGTTTTCATTTTTATAGTGGATCAAGCAAATTATCTTGGCTTATATATTATCCAATCGAAAAGTTTTTAGCTAGATATACCGATAAAATTATAACTATTGCAAATGAGGATTATAATACAGCCATTGATAGAAAGTTTAAATCAAAGATCTGTCGTATTCATGGAGTGGGTGCAAATTCTGAAAAATATAGCGTAGTTGATGCTGATGAAAAGAGTAAACTTCGCAAGCAAGAAAATCTTGATGATGATGATTTTGTGTGTGTTTGTGCTGGCGAGCTGTTGCCGAATAAAAACCAATCGACTTTGATTAAAGCGGCTAAACTCGTAATAAAAGATATACCAAATTTTAGGCTTTTGCTTGCTGGTAATGGTCCTATGGATGAAAATCTAAAAGCACTTATAGCTGAGTTAGGTTTAGAGCGACATGTAAAAATGATAGGGTATAGGATTGACTTAGAAAGGTTTATGCTACTTTCAGATTTTGTTGTTTCGGCTAGTATTCGAGAGGGTTTGGGGCTTAATTTAATAGAGGCTATGCTGTGTGGCAAACCTGTTATTGGTTCAAAAAACCGTGGTCATAATGAACTGATAAATGACGATGAAAACGGGCTACGCGTTGATGCAATGGATGAAAAGGGCTTTGCACATGCCTTTAAAAAGATATATAGCAATTCAGAGTTGTATTCTTCGATGTGTGAAAATGCACTTATCATCGCTAAAGGATATACAAAAGAATCAGTTAAGCTTGAACTAAAAGAAATTTACGAGATATAGAGGTGGATATGGGATTTAATCCAAAGATATCGATTGTTGTGCCGGTTTATAATAACGAGGCGTATTTAGAAAAATGCGTGGATAGTTTGCTTGGTCAAACTTATAAAAATTTAGAAATTATTCTTATCAACGATGGTTCAACGGATGGTTGCCTTGATATTATGAATGGATACAAAGGCAAGGATGAAAGAATTGTTGTAATCGACAAAGAAAATGAAGGACTATCAGCAACAAGAAATGTTGGAATTGAAATTGCTACTGGTGATTATATCATGTTCGTTGATAGCGATGATTGGATTGATCTTGATTGTTGCAGTGATGTTTTAGATGAAATAGCTAGATCAAAAGCGGATGTTGTGATGTGGTCATACATTCGGGAATTTGATGATAAATCAACTCCTAAAAGGATTTTTGATACACCGAGAGTTGAGTTTGATGATGTAATAAATACTATGTATGTAAGACAATTAGGGCTTGTTGGAAGTGAGCTTAAAAACCCAGAGGATTTGGAATCGTTGAATTCAGCATGTACTAAGCTTTATAATTTGGATATTATTAAGTGTAACAATATTAGATTTGTGGACACTAAGCTGATTGGTACAGAAGATGCGCTTTTCAACCTTTATGTTTATAGCTTTGCTTCAAAAGTTGTATATCTTAATAAGTATTATTATCATTATCTAAGAAGCAATGTTGGAACACTTACCAAGAGTTATAAGGATGATTTATATGACAAATGGCAAAAACTCTTTTCAATGATGAAAGAGGATGCCAATAAAAACAATCCAAGCGAGAGGGCTTATCTGGCATTGAAAAATAGAATTGCACTTAGCATTATTGGTTTGGGATTGAATGTTATCAGAAGCGATAAAAGCATGATTAACAAGGTTGGTGAGATAAAATCGATCATTTCGTCAAGTGCATATAAAGATGCTTATAAGAGCTTGATAATTGAATATTTTCCATTGCATTGGAAGGTGTTTTTCTTGTGTGCAAAGATGAATTTTGCGTTTGGGGTTTTTGTTTTGACTAATATAATAAAAAGAATAATAGAGGGATAATATAGATGCAGAATTTATTGGTTTCAATAATAGTTCCAGTTTATAATGGCGAAAAATACATAGCCAGATGTGTTGATAGCTTAGCTAGTCAGACTTATAAAAACCTTGAGATTATTTTGGTGGATGACGGTTCAACGGACACAACTTCTGGTTTTGTTGATATGATGTCAAAAACGGATTTGAGGATCAAAGCGCTTCATCAGGAAAACGCTGGTCAGGCTAGTGCAAGAAACGCTGGTCTTGATATTTGTAATGGTGATTATATTGCATTTGTTGATGCTGATGATTTTATTACAACTGATCATATTGAAAAGATGATGGATATTAGTTTTCAATACAATGCTGACCTAGTACAATGTAGATATGATGTCGGATTCAATAGTGTCTTTAGTGATGATAATCAGCAAGAAGCAAAGATCACTGATTATAATGGAAATGAAATTTTTGAAAGTGAAATATTTAAATCAGTTGCATGGGGAAAACTTTATAGACGAAGACTTTTTGATAAAACGAGATTTCCTGTTAATAACTTTATAGAGGATGAGGCGATAGCATATATCTTACATTATGAGGCAAATAAAACGATTTGTACTGATGAAAAACTTTATTATGCATATATGTCTAAAGGGAGCACTACGCGAGAAAAAAAGAAATATCCAATTGAGTTTATGGATGTTTTTGAAGATAGATTGAGATATTTTCAAAGTAGAAATGAAAATAAACTATATGAGATATCAATTATAAAATATTGCTTAGCACTTAGCATACGTTATATGAGGATGTATTGTGGTGGGCTAAATTCAAAAGATGAGCTTAAACTTGTTAGACATAGATTTGATCAGTTATACGAAACTGCGATTAAATCAGAATATATAAGCAAAAAATATGCAGCAATAATTAGGAATTTTAAACGTTTTCCAAAAATGGCCGCTGTGGCTGATGATATAATTACGAGGATTAGACGATTATGCGGATCTTATTAATAGCAGAAGAAATGTGGAATGATAAAACTCAAGCAAATAACGTGCTTCAAAATTGGTTCGATGGTTTTGATGCCGAGTTTGCTAATATATCATGCAGTCCAGGTGAGCCGTATAATAATTGTTGCACAAAATATTTTCAGATTACCGATGGGATGATGGCGAAAAGCTTGATTGGAAAAGGACTTGCTGGACGCGCTTTTGAGTATGATAAAAATGCGGATGTAGAGCTTGAAAATATCGAAGCTGAAAACAAGAATTTATATTCAAAAATTAAGATATTTGCTGGTGAACCATTAAGGTTTTTGCGCGAGATGATTTGGAATTATGGGCGTTATGATATGGATGCTCTTAAAAAGTTTATCGATGATTTTAATCCTGACATAATTTTTAGTGCAAGAAAAGCCACTATCAAAGTTTTAAGGATAGAGAAAATAGTTTTTAAGATGGCAAATGTTCCGATAGTCGCTTTTACTGGTGATAGTGAATATTCTTTAAAATACTTCAAATTCTCGCCATTTTTTTGGATAAGGAAATTTATATTGAGAAGTAAACTGCGTCAAATGATGCCTAATTATTCACTATATTACACATTATCAGATGAACAGAAGAATGAGTATGCATCTCATTTTGGTGATAAGTTTAAAATTTTAAGAAAATGCGGTGATTTTTCTGACGATTCATTTGAAAAAACCATAGTCAATAAACCGATAAAAATAATATATGCAGGAAAGTTATACAGCAATCGATGGAAGACGCTTGCTAAATTAGCTGAAAATATAGAAAAAATCAATAAAGATGGAGAGAAAATTGTACTTCATATTTATACACTTGATAAAATAACAAAAAAGCAACAACAATTGCTTGATAATAAAAGCAGTTCATTTATCATGGGTGGGGTTACGCCTGATGAATTAAAGCAGGTTTACAAAGAAGCTGATATTGCTTTGCATGTTGAGTCATTTGATTTAAAGAACAGACTTATGGTTCGGGTATCCTTTTCCACAAAAATCATAGATTGCTTGGCTAGTGGATGTGCTGTAATGGCTATTGCATGGAATAAACATTCTGGCTATACTTATCTTGAAAACGAGGATGCGGCTATTATGATTGATAATGAGGACAAGATGTATGATACATTAATGCGTATTGTTAATAGCCCCGATATCATATTGGAATATTCAAAAAAGGCACTGGAATGTGGCAAAAAAAACCACCGAAAGCAATACGTGCAATCGTATCTTTTCGATGATTTAAATAGCATTGTTTCTAATAGAAAATAGATTAATCTTCTTTAACTCTAATTGAGTTTTTATCATAATACTTTGCAAGATTTATGTTATAAAGACTACTATCATAAATTGAAGTGAAATCAAAACTAAAGCAAACTGTTTTGTGTGTAAGTGGTTCAAAGACCACATCTTTTATGCTATCGTCATTTAAAATTGCAAGTCTTTCAGACCTTTCATTAACGTAAGTTTCAATTCTTCCACTCTTATATTGTTCATACATTTTACCGATATGAGATTTTGGTAGCACTCTATTTTTAAAACTATGCATAATCAAAAACGATCCTATAAATATACATGAAACAAAAATAATTTGTTTTACAAATTTATTTAAATCAAACTTATAATTTAAATAAGAAATAATATTCACATAATTTATCAAGTAGAAAAATAGACATAATGTAAATCTATATGTTATTATTCGCCCATAATCGATATTGCCCAATGAAAAAATAAAAGGAACATATTGTGCGATATATACTAGATACGTGCACACCAAAAGCACGATAGGGCTTATATATTTCTTTTTGGATTTATCAAATGTGTTTATCAAAATAGGAGTGCTTAGAAACAATATGCCAATCAGTGGAGATATAAAAGCGAATTCTCTGATATTCGATGTTCCTACTTTAAAACTCAATACTAACACTTGTAAAATGCTTGACGTTTCTAAGACGATTAGGCTTTCATCGATTCCGTGATTATATCTTACCATATATCCTGGTGCTAATGCGTTTGTAAGCAAAGTTAATGTCAAAATCGCAAAAATGCTTGTAAAGTTTTTGCGTACAGGATGCTTTTTTAAATAGGCAAAAAATAGTATCATTACAAAGCCACTCCATGTACTGATGGCAGTTGTTAAGTTGTTTTGTCCAAGAAAAATTGCAAGCATTGCAAGACCTATCATCAAGCTAGTAGTTTTTTGACTTGATGATGTTTTAGTATATAGCTTATATAGTAATGGAGCAAAAAATAGAAATGCGATTATTGCTAGCATATAAAACACCGAACTTATATATCCGTAGCAGAATTCATAAAGATCGACAACTGGTGCACAATGATAGAATGAAAATAGTATCGATGAAGCAAAAGTGAAGCTGATATATTTTTTTAGATTATAGTATCCAGAAATAAAAGTGAAGCAGAAATAGAATATTGCGAAAGCAAATAGTGCATTGAATAAAAACATGGTAATGCCATATAATGCTGGTGTAATAAACATCGGGTTCATTGAAAATAAGTAACAGGATAAATAACTACCTTGCCAGTTCATATATAGATCTGATACGTATTTAATAGGTGCAGTTATTAGAGCGATAGCTCCATCATCTCGAAGACCTTCTTTTAAAGGTATTGAGAACATATAGTCGTCGCCTGGAGCTGAGTATGTTAAAAAGCACAGCAAGAAAGCTGGTAAAATACTTAGTAGCATTAATATGCTTAACAATAAACATATTAACTTTATATAATTTCTTTTATTTATCAAAATATTCTCCTTGGAAATCGGATAAAGTAGTTTATCAAACTTCATAATAATATCATTTGCATTTATCGATTGTCAATAGCACCGATGCTAATGCTAATTGGCGATAATCGTTGAAAAGTAGGTTGATTATTGGTATAATCGGTGTTTGAGAAAAGAAGAATTAAGGAGATTTAGCATTTTGAATATAAAGACAATTATTAAACAGCTTAAAAGATACCCAAAGATATTAATAGCGATTGTAGTGATCGGTGTTTTGCTTTATTTATTTGGTTTTATCAATATTGATGTGGACGATCAAGGCAATATCAGTGCAGGACTTTCAGGTGAACAGCATGAGGATGAGCAGGTATTGTTGGTTGAAGGGAGTCAGCAGGCTGATGCTGAACAAGATGAAGGACAAGAGATTGTTGTGGGGCAAACTAGTAATGATCAACAACAGCAGGAAAATCAAAATACACAATCACAAACTGATGGATATACTGGACCAGTTTTAGAGGATTTGGATTATGATAATATGGACTTGTTTGATGATGGATTTCAGGTGGTAACGTTGGATCATTGTACTGATGGTGATACTGCACAGTTTATCCTTAATGGTAGGGAATATAAGTCTAGGTTTTTGGCTGTTGATACACCAGAAAAACATGAAGATCATAGAGAAAAAGAGCCGTGGGGTGAAGCTTCATCAGAGTTCACTTATCATCTTTTGACTAATGCTTCCCAAATCATTGTGGAATCTGATCCTGATAGTGACGAGCTTGATAAATACGGTAGATTGTTGGCATGGATCTGGGTTGATGGAAAGTTATTAAACTATATGTTAGTTGATGCTAGTTTAGCAGAGGTTGCTTATCTATATGGCGATTACAAATACACTGATCAATTATTGAGGGTTCAGAGTGAGAGGAAAAAAGAGGGGAATAAGATTTGGGGTGAAATGGATCCAAACTTTGATTATTAATATAATATAAAATATAAATGAGCGCTCAATCTGAAGTGCTCATTTTTTTATACAATTCTGCGTTCGCCTCTTTATCGAAAAAAGTTTCATGGTTTGATAATACGAAGATTGTACCCATAAAAGAGAATACAAATAGTCTTTGCGCTAAACCGATGTTTGTTAGATTAAAGACAAGAGTAATGGCGTAATAAATTCCAAATATAAGTAATAGTGTTGAAAGGAAAAGTATTATTTTTCCAAAGCTATTAAATATATCGTGTTTTAAATATTCAAAGGCAACTGAAAATGCAAAAAATATTGAAGATAGTATGATGAAAACAGCTAAAATGGTATATATTTTATTATCAAATATTGAATTTATAAAAAATGCGATTTGCATAGGTATAAATAAAGCAAGATAGATGTTTTTAATCCTATTGGAATAATCTTTTTTTGCCAAAATTGACATACCAATAGCGAAAAGAATCATTGATATGCTGAATATAATAACCAGTGTGAGTAAGATTGCTGAGTAAGGTGTATCTGTTTTTATCAAGTTCTCAATTTGCATTGTGATTGGGTTATGACTTTCGAGTAGATAATCACCAAACAATGTATGTCCTAAGTATGAAATTACACCTATCATACCAAATGGAATCAATATATTTTCAGCTTTAATATTCTTCAATGATATCTCCTTTATTACTTAACTAAGACTAAAGCTTAGTATAAGCAAATTGATGTAAATTTAAACGGTTGGTTAAATAAGAAATATTAACCAACCGCATAGTGTCAAGATATTTATTTTTTTGAAACTACTACTTTTACTTTGTCAACAGATAAAGAGATGATTTCTTTATCGATGCCTTCGATTTCATCCATGCTAACCAATAATGAATATTCACCAGCAATTTTACCTTCTAAATCTACATATAGTTGTAAATCAGCTGGTTTGATATCTGATATAAGCAATTCTTCGCCTGTTATGACCACTTTGGTTGTTGCTGGTACTATCGATACCTCGTAGTCTTTGTCTAGATTTCGTGCTTCGATTTTTGTTGCCTCGAATATCTGTGTTGTTTCCTGTGCCATTATATCAACGTTGATGCTAATACCTTTAGGATCAGCTGAGATAAATGCACCTTCAACTTGTTTTATATCGGTCTGGATAGATAAATTAGTTTTTGCACCACTGATATCTATTCCCTCCAACTGAACATCCACTATTGTATCGAGGATTGATTGTTCGGCAGCTACTAGTACTGTATTAGGTTCTGCCCAGTAGTTTGTAACAATATAGCCTTCGCTGATATTTGCTAGACCAAAAATCGAGTCGCTGTAATTCACAGGAACTTCCTTTTGTGGAAGAATCATCAAATCAACAATAACGCTAGGAAGATTCTGTTTATAATCTTTTGTTTCAATTATTTCACCTACTTCATCTCGATAGGTGATAGGGTAACTCATTTTAATGCTTTCAGTAATACCATGTAAGTCGATATAGCAAAGTGCAGTAGAAACAGCCTCTACTAAACTACGAGAACCTTTTATTTCTATTGATTCTGGTGTAAATATAGGTTCCGATACATAAAAGTCATTGCCTAAATCGTTCTTTATCTCATAAGTAACAGGTACAACTCTTGTAAGGTAATCTTCTACATTAACAGTTATAGTTTTTGGAGAAATTCCAACAACTGTGCCAATAGATGTTGTTGCCTTAATTGCAACAGTCTGATCACCTATTCCATTTATCAAGGATAGGTCTACATAAGCTGAGATGTTTTCTTGGTTTATCATATAAAGATAATCAGGATTTGCTTCCACCTTAATTTCTACGGTTTTGAGTAGCTCATCTAAATTATCACTTATTACTAGGTTTTTTTCTGCTAGATTGTTTGCATTTACAAACTTTAAGTTTACTTCATTAAATGTTTTTTCTCTAGGAGGATTAATTTCTGTCATAACAAATCCCCAAAGTATAATAGCAAAAATTATTGAAGCAATTTTTAACCCTAAATTATTTGACAAGATACCAAGTATGAACTTGAAAATTGTTGTAAAGATATTTGTCTTTGTCGTTTTTTCTTGGCTCATATTTTTTTCTTGTCCTTTCTTTTTAATAATGTAAATATACTTATCTTATTTTCAGCATCTTTAGAATATTTGAAAATAGTTTCTAAATTGTCACGTAAAGCTTTTTTATCGATATATCTAATAAGTTTACCGTGTTTAGCGATTGAAATTACTCCAGTTTCTTCTGAAATAATCAAAGTAATAGAATCTGATATTTCGCTTATTCCAAGTCCCGCTCTGTGTCTTGTTCCAAGGTCTTGGCTTATTAGGCGATTATCACTTAGTGGTAAAAAACATCCAGCAGCTAGGATTTTATTTTGTCTAATTATAACAGCACCATCATGCATTGGGGCGTTTATAAAGAATAAGTTGTCTAAAAGTTCGGAGGATATATCGGCGTTTATATAAGTTCCTGTCTCGATTATATCATTTAGCCCCGTGTTATCTTCAATAACAATAAGTGCACCAGTTCTTTTTTTAGAAAAATGTAGACATGATGCTATTATTTTATCTATTCTGTGTGATATCTCGTTGTTGTCACTAAGATTTCTGTCGAGTATCCTACCAGTTCCTATACGTTCTAATGCACGCCTTAATTCTGGTTGGAAAAGAACGATCAAAACTATTGCACCAGCGTTGATTATATAGTTTAAAAGCCATGAAATTGTACTCATGCCTAAAAACTGAGTAAATTGTGCAAGAATAATGATAATTCCAAATCCTTTAAGAACCTGAATAGCACGAGTTTTTGAGGTTAGCTTTAGTAAAAAATAGATAACAATAACAACAATGGATATATCCATTATATCGATAACATTAAAGTTTTCTATACTGTGTGATAGTGAATTAATAATACCTTCAAACAAATTAAATACCTGAACAATGAGTTCCCTTCAAATTAATATCGGTTATAAGCTTTTATCTATATGATTTTATCCCAAATAAATAAAGTTAAAACACGATTTATATATAAAAATTTTACCATAAAATAAGTGAATACACACTTGTTTTAAAAAGTATATACATAAATAGCATGATTTATGATGTAGATAAAGATAATAATGATTCTTTATCTTTACCATAATTCTCTTCTAGAAGTAACAGTTCGTCTACAATAATACTTTGGATAAGTAAATTTTCATCCTTGTAAAATGAAATATTAGAAACAAGACACTGTTCGCTCATAGATAAGAGTTTTTTTTGCTCCTGTTTTCTTATGCAAATAAGACCTTCCTTATCTAAATAAGATATATTGCTAAAAAATGATTTTACAGCTTTGTCTTTTTTTTCATCAAAAAGCATTTAGTCTCCCTGTTTGATTCTATATAATATAAATGTGCTATACTATATTTAATTATAAATGTTAAATGTAATTTATACAATATTATTTGATAAACAATTCATGAATTTTGAATATAATTCTGTGATAAATGAATGAAATTGGCAATTAGAAGGATTGTATATAAATTAATAGCATCATATTGTTAAATTTAACTATAAACAATATGATGCTCAAAAAAACTATAATAACTATATTTTTTTGTATTATCTTAGTTCATTGCAATGATAGCGATGAATTTTAAATCTTCAGTTCCAGTGTTGATGATTGAATGTGGTGAAAGTCCATCAGTAATACCAGTATCACCAGCCTTGATATCCACATATTTTCCGTCATCTAGCAATTGTCCGCTTCCAGAAAGAATGTAGTAAACTTCTGTTTCGTTGATATGCTTGTGCTCGCCGATGCTACATCCAGGCTTGATAACCATTTCTGAACAAAGTCTTAGCTTTGAAGGGATGCTTTCTGGTGTTGTTAAATCAAAAATCTCGATTTCACCGATGCCATCTTTAAGGTTTGCTCTTTTGCTTACTGCGCGTTCGTCATTTCTAATAATCATTTTTTACACTCCTAAATACTTATATATATTTCCATACAATCCGTATGGTTGTTATTTTATGAAAGGATACTATATTTCATCTTCAACTCTTATAATACTACCTATTTGTAGAACACCTTCTTCATACTTTAAATCATGTATAGCTTTTTTAACGCTAATTTCTTTAGCAAGATGAGTGATGATTCTTATTGGAACTGTTTCGCCACGCTCGCCAGTTTGAATAACTGATGCAATTGATACATTATGTTTTCCAAATATTCCTGATACTTTTGAAAGAACACCTGGCTTATCTGTTGCTAAAATCCTTATGTAATATCCACATTCCCAATTGTTTTGAATTGATACGGCTTTTGGAAGGTCATATGTGTTTTCAAAAGTTGTATATTTAAAGTTTTTATCATCACATGCACTGATAATATCGGAAACAGCAGCACTTGCTGTTGGCATTCTTCCAGCTCCTTGACCATATAACATTAGTCCACCGACGGCAGAACCTTTCATAAAGACTGCATTATAGGCGCCACTAACTGATGCTAATGGATGATTTTTCTTTATCATTGTTGGATGAACACGAGCTTCTATTGTACCTTCATGTTTTTTGCCTATTGCAAGTAATTTAATTACATATCCTAATTCTTTTGCATAATCAATATCTTCACTAGTGATTTTTGTTATTCCTTCGTGATAGATGTAGTCTACTGGAACTTTTGCATGAAAAGCCATAGAGGAAAGGATGGATAATTTATACATTGCATCATATCCTTCAACATCGCTTGTTGGATCAGCCTCTGCAAATCCCAAGTCTTGCGCATCCTTTAAAACTTCTTCGTAGGAGTTTCCTTCGTCAGTCATTCTGCTTAAAATATAGTTTGTTGTTCCATTGATGATTCCATAGATTGACTCAATATTATTAGCCTGCATTGAATCCCAAAGAGTTTTAAGTACTGGAATTCCACCAGCGACACTTGGCTCGAAGAATAGACCTGCATTATTCTTCTTTGCGACACTATTAAGGTCTGGCCAATATTTTGCAACAACTTCTTTGTTTGCAGTAACTACTGTTTTTCCTTTTTCTAAACTTTTTAATATATAATCTTTAGCAGGATCAACCCCACCCATAAATTCACCAACAATATCAACTTCATCATCGTTTAATATGGTATCAAAATCATCGACTAATAATTCTTTAGGGAAGTCAATATCTCTTTTTTTGTTTTTATCTCTAACTAAGATATATTTAACACTAACATCAACATCATCCTTGTGGATAATGCTGGCTTTATCTTTAGTTAAAATATTATATACGCCACCGCCGACGTTTCCTATGCCTAGAATGGCAATTTTGATCTTTTTCAAAATAGTTGCTCCTTTTAAACTTATAAATTTATAATTTAAGTAAATATATTACTTTGAGTTCTTCTTATAAAGCATGTTTAGACCCGTAAGCGTAAGTAGTCTGTCGATTTCAAAAAAGATCTTGTTATCGCCCTCCATCATATAGGACATACCGCCTGTTGCAATGACTTTTACATCGCCCTGCATTTCACTTTTCATCTTTGTTATAACGTATTCAACTTGTCCTATGAATCCATATATTAGACCTGCTTGCATTCCTGATACGGTTGATTTTCCTATAATACTCTTAGGAGTAGAAAGTTCAACTCTTGGAAGTTTTGCAGCATTAAGCGTTAATGCTTCTGCTGAAATTTTTACACCAGGACAAATTGCACCACCTAGAAAGTTTCCGTTTTTATCGATTGCACCAAAGGTTGTTGCTGTTCCAAAATCCACAACTATAATCGGTCCGCCATATTTTTCATATGCTGCTACTGCGTTTACTATTCTATCCGCACCGAGCTCTTTTGCATTATCATATTTTATATTTATCCCCGTTTTTATTCCTGGTGAAACCAGAAGAGGGGTTTTCTTAAAATAAATCTTACACATGTGCGTAAGAGTATAATTTATGGATGGAATAACTGATGAAATCATAATACCTTGAATTTCATCAACACTGATGTTTAGATAACCTAAAAAACCAAGTATAGATATACCATATTCATCAGATGTTTGTTCTAAGTTTGTCGTAAGTCTCCAAGAAGAAAGAAGTTTATCATCTTTAAAAAGACCACACTTAATATTTGTGTTTCCAACATCAAGTACAAAAACCATTGGTGCACCTCGCAAAAAATTATTTGTTACTGCTGATTTTATTTAAAGCAAAAAGTATTGGTATGCATATAATAAATGCAACGATTGCTTCTGGAACACCGTTTATTACACCGATTGTTGAATAAGCTTTAATCAATCCATCTGGTGTTGTTCCAAAAATATCTGCAATTTCGCCAACTCGCTCTTCGCCTTTAAATAGGAAGAATAAACTCCCCAAGAAAAATACTGTATTTGTAATGGAACCCATAAAAGCTGTGATTCCATAGTTTAGCTTAACTTCATCTTTGTTCTTGAAGAATACAATTACTATGATGATAATAGCCGCAGGGATTAAGAATGTCCATTTTACAAAAATTCCAAGTGCTACAAATAGAACAAAAGCTGCAAGCTCTACATACATTTCGTATTTAGTATTTAGCAATTTGTATGTAAAGAATGTAACCACTGGAATAAGTAATCTTGGTACAAAGATTAGGATTACTGTCTTAACTGCATCTATGCTGAGTAGCATTTTTCCAAATAGACCAAGTGGAGATAGGAAGATTTGAAGAAAACTTGTGATTGCAAAGATGAATGCTAAAAACAAACCTTGTTTTAAACCTAATGTAATTGTTCCGATGATAACTGGGATACATAGCAGTGTAACTTCGATTGGTGGGATTTTTATATACCCGATATATGGTGGTATTAAACCCATGATAATAATGATTGCTGCTAATAGTGCTGTGTGTGTTAAGTTTCTTAAATTGTTGTTCATGTTTTCCTCCGTTCAAGTTTTGAAAATTTCAAATACCTGACTTCTTTAATTTATTTTTGGTGCGATAGTTAAGACTCTGTGCAATTTACAAAAAGTAATATTGCCAAAATCATAGTCATTATATCAATGTTTCGAGTACATATCAAGAATTATCGGTTATGTTGAAATTTATTTCATTTTTTTATCTGTGTTTATTCACACAAAGCTCACCTGTTACGTATTATATCTTGAGATTGAAAAAATCGAAAATTAAGATAATTGGCTAAAAAAATTAGCTGATAAATAAGGAGGAATACTATGGGTTGTGGATCTAGTTGTGGAAATGACAGCTGTTTATGGATTATATTATTATTATGTTGCTGTGGTGGCGGCTTCGGTGGCTGTGGTGATGATTGCGGTTGCGGCTGTGGTGGCGGATTTGGCGGTGGAAACTGCTTATGGCTAATCATACTTCTATGCTGTTGTGGCGGCGGATTTGGCGGCAATAGCTGTGGATGCGACAAATGCTAGTTAAATAGCGTAACTTATAGTTAAATCGAGATTTTTATGATTTAGCAAAGTGCCTTATAAGGGTTTCTCTTATGGGGCACTTTTAATTATAATAAATAAACAATTTAAATATAAATTGTTTAAAGGTTGTATGTGATGCATAATTCGAATATGTATATAATACTCGAACAAAAAATTATTATTAGAGGTTTTATATATGGATAGAATTAAACTACTATTAAATAAATATCAAGATATAATAAAAGTTATTATTGCAGTTTTGTTTTATATCGCTGTGGCATTTTTCGGTGCAAGTCTAACCGATACGCAATCCGATTGGTATCAATCTTTAACTTTGCCAAAAATTCAGCCACCATCACAGGTTTTTATGTATGTTTGGTCGTTTTTATATCTATTGCTTGCTGTTATAACTTCAATTTTAATATTAAATGGAAAATTATCTGATAAGCTTAGAAATATGCTTATTGCAAATGGGATATTAAATGTGCTTTGGTCATATTCGTTTTTTACTCTCAACAATCCAGCAGCATCTTTTGTAATACTTAGTGCTCTTATAGTTTTAAACTATTATATTTATGGCGAGATTGTAAAAATCAATCCAATACTTGGATATTTATTTATCCTATACATTGCATGGTTGGTATTTGCAATATTTTTAAATTATGCGGTATTATTTATCAATTAAGAAATAAAAAAACAGGGGACTATATAATCCCCTGTTATAATATGTTTTAAACTTCAAAATGTCTTACTAAGTCTTCTAACTTTTCTCTTTTTCTCACTAATCTATCATTGCCATCTTCGTCAATCATAACTTCTGCAGGCTTTAAGCGACAGTTATAGTTTGAAGCCATTGCAAACGCATATGCACCAGCATCTTTTACTGCGATTACATCATCGACATCTGCTTTATATAGTTCACGTTCTTTTGCAAGTAAATCTCCTGATTCACAGATGTTTCCGCATACATATACGATTTCAGTAGAAACTTTTTCTCTACTTCTTTTAACCATGTCGATGTGGTGATATGAATCATACATAACTGGCCTTTGAAGAACATTGAAACCAATATCTGTTCCAATATATTTTCTTGCATAGTTTTCTTTAATGCTGTGAACAGATCCCAATAGAACGCCACATTCAGCAACGATATATCTACCTGGTTCAAGCTTGAAAGTTACTTCTTTGTTATCGTATTCATTTAAGAATTTATCCAACTCTTTATCTAGCATTTTTGCTAATAGGTCAAGATCAAGTCTATGCATAGCTTCGTATGGGATTCCGAAACCACCACCGAAGTCGATAAATTCTAAGCCTTTGAATTGTTTTGCGATATCCAAGAATGCAACAACACCATCAATATATTCCTCTGGTCTTAAAAAGAATGAACCGATATGTTGATTTATTCCTGCAACTGTAAGGTTATATTTTTTTACAATCTCTTTAACTTGTGGTATCAAATCTTTTTGAACTGCAAATTTTGTTTTCTTTCCACCTGTAACAACTTTTTCGTGATGTCCAGCACCAACGCCAGAGTTGAAACGGATAGCAACTTTTCCACCTTCATTTATTTGACCGAACATTTCAAGTTGAGAAAGTGAGTCAACGCTGATCATAATATCTCTATCAATAGCAAATTGCATCTCGTCTTTAGAAACGTTATTGCTGATATAAAAGATATCTTCTTTTTTAAATCCAGCCATTTGCTCAATGAAAATTTCGCCTGGTGACATAGCATCTACGCAAAGACCTTCTTCATTTACAACTTTTAAAAGTTCTAAGTTAGTATTTGCTTTTGCTGAGTAGTTTACTTTTAGATTCTTGTTAGGTAAAAGGTTTTTAAGCTGTCTACACCTTTTACGTAATATTGTTTCATCATATACATAAAGTGGGCTACCATACTTATCCACTAATTCCAATGCTTTTGATTCCGTTATTATCATAGTTTTTCATCCCTTTGTTTATAAATTTTAAACTTTAATTGTCAAGAATTATATCACGCATAGCTTGAAAACTCAATTGGATTGAAACAAATCAGCTTAAAAACTATCGTATATTAAAAAAACCTCCAAAGCGATAAGCAAAATGTTTAAACATATGCATACATTAGAGGCTTATAATCATTAATTTTTTTTACTGCTTAGATTCTATGTTCAAAGTCATCTATGTCATCAACCAAACTGTCAGTTTCAACAACATCATAATCTTCCTTGCCTTTGATGTGTTTGTTTTTTAGCAAAGATATTAAAAGGTATGCAATAACTGCAATCAATAATATGATTATCACTAGAAGAATAAGTGGAAGAGTAATTTTAGATGGTTTTTCTTCTTCAACTGGCTCAGGAGTTTCGACTTCAGTAGTTGTTTCTACAACTTCTTCAGGAGCTTCAATCACTTCTTCAGTTGGTTCAGGTTGTGGAGTTTCTTCTGGTTTTTCGCAGAAGTTTTCATATGTTATTGGCGTATCGTTCTCTGCTAGTTCTGGTCCTTTTGAGCCAACAGATGCGTTTTCGAATAAAGTATATGCTTTTATTTTATGGTCACCATATTCTTCGATATTATAATCTGGTCCAATAGAAATGCTGTGTTGTTTACTAGAATCAATATCAGCTAATACTGCTGATTCTTTATCATAAGTTACACGTTTGACGTAATTGCCATCTACTAAAATTGAGTATCCAACGATTTTGGCCTGTGAATCATCATAAAAAGTTATGTTCGATAGTTCTTGCCATATAGCAACAAGGTTTCCGTCAATAGTTTTATATGAAACTGCTGGAAGTTTTATTAACTGTTTTGCTCCATCAACATCGATATTCATAGCTAACTCTTCCATCTTGATTCTGTTTTCGCTACCTTGTGAGATATCAAAAAAGTTATAGTTGCATTTTAATGAGGTTACTGCCATTGTGGAAAGTTCAATTGGGAAAACTTCCATTCTGTTTGCAGAAATATCAATTTCATCTAGAGTTTTTAGTTTTGCGAATATATTTGGAAAGATAGTAAATTTATTACCAGCTAAATTTAAGCTATAAAGATTAGGTATATCATCTAAATATACTTCAACTTTGTTATACATTCCATTAAAGCTTAGATCTAATTCAGTAAGCTTTGTAAGTTTAGAAAAATCGCCACGCATTGTTTGGATTTTATTGTGACTTAAATCAATACTTGATGCATTAACTAGATATTTAATTCCACTAGCATCAACGATTTCTAGATTGCTAAGATCAACTTGGCCTGTGATATCTCCTAAGTCAGTAACATATAGATCATCACTTTGACTTTTATCAACCATTTTTCTTAGTGCGCTTTTAAGCTTAACGTCTGCAATTTTAGCCTCTTCTTGCTCCGCAAAAGCCGCTAATGGGAAGATTGTAATCATGCATATAATTAAGATTAATAGTATTCTTTTTAAATTCATTGTAATATACCTCCATATATTTTAGTCAATTATACCATAAGGAAAAATTAATACAAACATTCGAGCCTTGGTAATAATATCCATAACAACAAAACTTAGCACAATGAAATCTATAATAAAAAGAGTTATAGGTATATAAAACAGCTTATCCAAGTTGTTATATTTTGTTTACAAACATATATATTGATGTTTAAAAAAGAAAAATATTCATATAATTAATAGTGTAAAATATAATAAGGTGGATGAAAACTTTGTATTATAATAAAAAAAAGATAAGTAGAAAAGAAAAATGCGGTAGGGTTATAAACTTATATTTATGTTCATTAACTTATCATAAAACTGCACTTGATAATGGTCAAGTTTCGTTTGAAGATTTTAAATATGATGTTTTTGGACTTGTTGAGAGTTTGAAAAGATATGTAAAAAATAATCATTCTATGATAAATCAGAGTACATATAATAAGCTTAATTCGATTAAATTAAATGAATATGGGAATAAAGCCGAAGCTATAAAAGAACTCGATAACCTTTATAATATATTGAGTCTTACTTGAGAAGCATATTGGCTAAAATAAAATATAATAGACCGACGAAACCTATAAATGCAAATGTATAAAAAATCATTAAAAAAAGACGTTTATAGTTAGTTGGAACGGTCGGTGCAGGTTCTGGTTTTTTGACTAAAACAACCTTGCATTTAGCACAAAATTCAGCTTCATCAGAATATTCATAACCACATATTGGACAAATTTTCATAAGTAATAACCTCTAACTTTTCTTTGAATCAATTTTGTTTGACTTTTACTTTATACCATTTAGAAAGTTTTTTTTCAATAATAAAGCCATATTTTAATGCGACTATGAAAAGTAATAAACATAAACCGCCAATTATCACCCATGTATATATTGATATTTCTATTACACTTGATCCAAAAAGCGATCCGATAATAACTCCCCAAGGTCTTGTTAAGCAAATAAGGATAACGAAACTTTTAAAATTCATGCTGCTAAGACCAGCGATTAAGCAAAGTGCATCATCTGGAAAGAATGGGAATAGAAACATCAAGTATAATGCAAACTTACGCTTTTCAAAAAACGAGTTTAGATATTTGTTTACAACTTTTTCGCCAACTAGTTTATTTGCAAAAGATCTCCCATAAGATCTTGCAAGGATAAAGCAGATTATTGAACCTAATAATATTGAAAAGGTTGAGATAAGAAGTGTCGTCCAAAATCCAAACATTAAGCCGCCAGTTACTGTGATGATATTGCCTGGAATTGGTGCTAGTATTACTTGAATAACTTGTAGTGCGATAAATGCTAGAGGTGCCCACACGCCAAAACTTGAAACATAGTTTTGTATTCTTTCAGAAGAAGAAAAAAACACCAGCAATCCACGCCTATCTAGATAATAATAAAGCAAAACACCTATGATAACTATAATGATTGTAGTCAATATAATTTTAAAGATGTTTTGCTTAGTCATTCATGATTCCTTTTATTACTTAAATTTTACGGCAGTTCCATAGACCAACACTTCCGCTGCACCTTGCATGATATTGCTTGTCGCATATCTTACATTTATAACAGCATCTGCATTTAGCTTGGAAGCTTCTTCAACCATACGCTTGGTTGCAATTGCTCTTGCCTCATTTAGCATCTCAGCATATGAGTTAAGCTCGCCACCAACGATAGTTTTAAATCCGCTCATAATATCTTTCCCTAAATGTTTAGATCTTATTGTTGAACCTTTAACTATTGATAATGTTTCCAATTCTTTTCCGCTGATAAAATCAGTATTTACTAAGATCATCTTTTTCTTCCTCCTTAATTTCAGTAAATCTTTTCTTGAGTGTGAATCCCATTGTAACTGCTATGATAATTACACCGATAGCGTAAATTATCTTTGAAATTGTTGAGTCGAATATCGGAAGGAATATGGAATAATATAGGCTTATGCCAACTACTCCGATGATTGCCCAGATTAGTGGAGCTAAATACTTTTTCAAAATAATTCTCCTATCTATAATTTATATTTTTTTAGATGTTTTTATTCTCTAATTATCATTTATTCAAGATTTATTTTCTACTGTATTAAAATGCTCATATATTTTCTTCGCCAAATTTTTTGGTATTCCTTTAATTGCAGCAAGTTCAATCTCAGATGCGTTTTTGATCTTGTCAACGCTTCCGAATGCACGAAGTAATGAGATCTTTCGCTCAAATCCAACTCCGCCAATTTCATCGAGCTCGGATTTGATTGTTCTTTTTTCACGAAGTGATCTGTGAAAAGTTATTGCAAACCTGTGGGCTTCATCTCTTATTCGCTGTAATAGCTTTAAAGATTCATCGCTTTTCTTTAAGATTATTGGAATACTGTTATTTGGAACAAAAATCTCTTCCTCGCGTTTTGCAATGCCTATTATTGGAATCTTCATATCAAGATTTTCTAAGATTTCAACAGCACTACTAAGTTGACCTTTTCCACCATCAACGACTAGTAAAGAGGGGATAACCCCAAAACCTGTGGATAAAACGACACCATCAGCTTGAGCCGCTTCATATTCACTTTTTCCACGTTTTAGGCGTCTTTCTAATACCTCTTTCATGCTGGCAAAATCATCGGCACCATCTACTGTTTTTATTTTAAATTTTCGATATTCTCTGTAATCTGGTTTCCCATCGGTAAAAACAACCATAGATGCTGTTTTATCAGTACCTTGAATATTAGAGATATCATAACATTCGATTCTTTTAAGAGCAAAGGGTATTGAAAGAGCGTTTTGTAACTGCTCAGCCGCACCTAATGTTCGTTTGTGCTGTCTTTTTTCCTCAGCAATATGACGTTCCAAACTCTCTTTTGCATTTTGCATTGCCATTTCTAATAGCTTTCTATTATCGCCTTTTTGAGGGATGATAATGTTGACTTTTGAACCTTTTTTCTCGGATAGCCATCTTTCGATTAAGTCTTTATCATCAGGCAATATGTTTGCAAAAATACGCTTTCCTACATCTGGAACAGAGGAATAATGTTGTTTTAAACTATGATCGATTAATGATTGCTCATTTTCCTCATTAAACGATAAGAAATATTTTTGCGTATGAGAGATAGAGCCTTTTCTAATAAAAAAGCATTGAACTGCCGCCATATTATCCTGCTTGGCAACGCCGATAATATCACGCTCGGACAAATCAGTGCTTCCGATTTTTTGGCTTTCCATCATAGCCTCTATTGCAAAAATTCCATCTCGAAAGCTTGCGGCTTTTTCATACAACATGTTTTCTGATGCGGTTGCCATATTTTCTTTTAGTGTATTTAAAATATCTTTATAATTTCCTTTTAAAAAAAGGATGACTTTATCTACGGATTTTTGATATTCTTCTTCGGATATTAGACCTACGCAAGGTGCTGGACATGTTTTCATTTGATAATATAAACATGGGCGGTCATTCTTGCGAGGTTTGGCTAATATTTTTTTGTTGCATTGGCGTAATGGATAAATTTCATATAGTGCTTTTAGCACTTTGTTGATTTCAAACTTTGATGTGTATGGTCCAAAATATTTTGAGCCGTCAAGCTCGATTTTTCTGACCACGGTAAACCTCGGATATCGTTCATTTAGATTGACTTTTATATAAGGAAACCCTTTTCCATCAGTCATCATGATGTTGTAATAAGGGTCATATTCTTTGATTAATCCGCATTCTAAAACTAAAGCTTCTACTTCTGTTTTTGTGATAACATAATCAAGGTCACATACACGCTCGACCATTGCTTTTGTTTTGTTATCTTTTGCGGCGATATTTTCGAAATATTGTTTAACTCTTTTTTTTAGACACTTTGCTTTTCCGACATAAATAACCTCGCCAGATTTATCTTTCATAAGATAAACTCCTGGATCGAGTGGAAGAGAATCTAATTTTGCAATCAGCGCAGCATCAGGCAAAAAAATCATTGTCTTCCTCTTTTAATAAGATAAGGTCTAAATTTGTTATGATATAGCTCTGCAAATTTGGAGTAAATAAAATCATATGCAATAAATGCGATTTGACCAACTATAAGCAATACCCAGACATTATCCTTTAAAATATCAGGGATTCCACTGAGTAGAATATTTTTAGCGATTAGATACATAATGACAGCAATTACATTAAAGTATGCTAGTTTTATTGCAAAAGCTAAAACTTTATCACGCATACTCTCGATGTGATATTTTGCAATGCCATAATGTCCAAATATCAATAAATATGGAATGACCGCAGTTATATCGGGTAAAATTAGAAACGATAATAGTGAAACAACTACGAATATCAAAAATGCATAGCTAGTTCTTTTTTCCATACAAACAGGAAACACAAAGAGTGAACTTATTGCATACATTGAAATCTTCGCTGTTGGTAACAAGATCGTAAGATATAAAAATAATAGAGTTAATGATGCCATCATTGCCGAAAGGCTGAGAGCATATGTTTCTGAGTTCATTCTTGCCATAATATATTATCCTTTTAGCAGCAACCTATTAAGTCAGAACCTACACACTCGCAACAACAATCGCCACAAAGTGCACATGTACAACAATCGCATGCATCCATGCCTCCACGTTGACCATTACCGTAGAAATTCTGATAACCTCTATTTTGGTTGCTCATATTTGCGTACGCTTGTCTATATTCGGGATTTGTTGGAGCCATCTCGACAGCTTTTTTAAAATGCTCCCTTGCGCCATCTGCCCAACCTTTTTGCATGCTGATTATACCTTTAAGGTAATTCCATTCTGCATTGTGGTTTGATATAGCGTCAAGCTCACGCTCTGCTTGATTTAATTGTCTTGCTTGAATAAGTGATCTTATTCTTGCAAAATTTGCTGCACCTTCACCACTATATGATTGATAGCTGCCATAACTTTGGCTTTGTCCACTAGAGGATTTTCTTGATTTTTGAATATCGTCATAAGCCTTGTTGATTGATTTCAGTTTTTCATCTGCTAAGTCTTTTAAGTCGCTATCACGATATTTGTCAGGGTGATATTTTTTTACTAGTTTACGGTAAGCTTGTTTTATAGTTTCGTCAGAATCATTTATGCTTACACCTAAAATGCTATATGCATCCATATTTTATAGTTCTCCTTTCAAAAGAACAGACTGTGTTTTTTTCTTAACACCAGAGTATATTATATTTTCAAGCAGTCCATGATGCTTGTATATTTTTAACAATTCAAAAGCTTTTGCAACTTCTGATAAAGAGTATATCAGAGAGAAGTCGATCTCTTCAAATATTTTTTTTCTAAAAATAGAGAAATATTCACCGTTATAGTTGTATTTTAACAATATTGGATTGAAAGATTTCTTTTTATAATCTTTTTCTAAATCATCGAAAGCATCTATTATATATATCCATCTACCTACATGATAACCTAAATGGTAATATGCTTGCTGCTGACTTTTACATACTGATTTTAAGAGGTTTCCCATCATGCATGCAAAAACATCTGCAACTTTGTCGATGTTGGATTCATTTTTGCTTTCTAGCTCTGATAATTTTGCCAGTGAAGTTTCTATTATTTGAGCTTGAACTGGGAAATCTCGTTTTGATTTCTTATATCCTCTATTTAGCATTAGTAATAATGGATAAAGATAATATTTTCTTTCATCCTTTATATGATCAATAATGCTGTTTCTAGCAAGTATTACATTTATCGCTGCTGCAAACTTCGCATCTTTTGTAAATACTATATTTTTCTTCTTCAATGGACTAAAACTACATGCTTGCCTTTTAAAACACAAAGGCTCATCTGAAGCCGCACTTAATACAAGACTTAGAAAAGTGCAATCGTAGTTTAAAAACATCCTTGAGAAAAAAGTATATTCCTTTTTTAATTCTTTACAAAGCCCGCAATAATATCCCTTAAAAGTATCATATTCTTTCATTTTAAGTTCTGGTTTATCTGGGCGTATATATCCAAACATAATTTCTATCCTAATTTTAATGAAACAATTATAGCACTTTTAGGCGTGATTAACTAGAAAACATTTTATGAACTTATGTAGTAATTTGGGAATTAACTGGATGTGATGCTGTATAAAAATATGAACAAATTATAAAATGGTAATTATTACTGATAGTATAACTTGATTTTAATAAAAAATTGTAATATTATTGTAATAGTTTAATGATTACACAGAACTTTAGAGCTAATCTTGATTTGGTTGGTGATTAAAATATGAGGAGATTTATGCGTTTTATTAAAGCTTTAGGTTTAGTTTTATTAATTACAATTATATTTAGTTTTTCTTATACAGCATATGCAGAGCCGGCTTTTACAGAAGGTAGTATTGATATTGCAGGTACTAGTCTATATTTGCGAGCTACTGAGGACTCACCTATTGTATATGAATTTGAAGAGGGAGCTAGAATTGGTGTTTACTCTGAAGAGGGTGAATATGCAAGAGTTGTTTTTGGGAATTATAGAGGATATGTTAAAAGAGAAACTATATTTGTACCGTCAGAAGATGCGTATGAAGCGAGTGTATATGCTAATGGTCTTAATGTAAGGATGAGTCCAGGCGAGTATAGTAGTGTTATTACACAATTAAAAGAAGATACAAAAATAAAAATTGTTGATGTATATGGAACATGGTATAAGATAAATGTTGCTTCTACGGATGTAGATGGTGACGAGGATATTTCTGGATTTGTTGCAAAAGAGTTTGTTTTAATATCAAATGACGGTAAAGGTGAAACGATACTTAGACCTGAGATGTCGGGATCACGAGTAAAAACGCTACAAAAAGAGCTTAAAGCTAGACGTTTTTTAAGTGCTAATGCGACAGGATATTATGGTCCTGCAACCAAACAAGCTGTTGGTGATTTTCAAGTTGCGGCAAACCTTTCACCAGATGGGATTGCTGGTAAAGAAACACTTACAATGCTTTATGCTGATAATGGAATTAAAGCACCTAGAGTAACTACAACAAGTAGTAGCAGTAGCAGCGGTGGTGGTGGAAGCTCTTCTGGCGGTGGAGGATGGGGAACGTGTAGTGCAACTTATGCGGCTCTTTCTGGACTTGGAAAAGTACACCTTTCTTCATGGGACTCAGTGGATAAAGCTTGGCCTGGATTGAGTAATAGAAAGTCTGCTTTGATAACAGATGTAACTACTGGTAAGCAGTTTAGGGTGACAAGATATAATAAAACATCACATGCTGACGTTGCTCCTGATAGTGCTAATGATACTGCGATAATGAAATCTGTTTATGGTGGCGTTTGGTCATGGGATAGAAGACCGATATGGGTTACAGTTAATGGGAAGACGTATGCGGCTTCTATGAATGGTATGCCTCATGGAACTGATTATAATACAAACGATAATATGAATGGACAGATTTGTATTCATTTCCATGGATCTGTTGGTCACGGAACTCCTACTATTGATTCAAGACATCAAAAAGCAGTCCAATTTGCTTATAATGTAGCGAATGGTTAAAGTATTAATCTAATATAATAAAAGTAAAAACCTTCAAAATGATTGAATATACTCAATTTATTTGAAGGTTTTTTGATTGCGTAAAAAAATCATTGTATTTTTATTACTATATAAATTTGCACAAGGTTTAAAATTTGTTATAATAGTAGCATTAATGATAAAAAATAGAATATTTTAGGAGTAGTTAGTTAAGTGAATATAGCAATTTGTGACGATGATAAAAAAGTATGCGATGAGATTGAAAGGTATTTAGACAACTATATGTTGGCAGCTGAGTTTAAGTATAATGTTGATGTCTATTATAGTGCTGAAGAATTATTAGACCATATAGATGATTATGCATATGATGTTATTTTTTTAGATATCTACATGGATGGAATGGATGGTATAAAAGCTGGACACTTATTAAGAGAGAATATTAACAATATTACAACGGAAATTATATTTATATCTACTAGTGAAAATCATTATAAAGAAGCATTAAAGGTTAGAGCATTTGATTTCTTGGATAAACCAATTGATAAAGAAAGCTTTATACAGGTGCTGAAAAAATTAATGGAATTTTATCAAAATAATATTAACGTGTTTTTTTATCCAAAGGGAAGAACACATAATAGTGTTAGATATAACGACATTTATTACTTTGAAGTCAATAATCGTGTTGTTACTATTATCTCTGATGATCAAAAAATGAGTTTTTATAGTAGTATGAAGGATTTGGTTAGTAATATAAAAAGTGATGCTTTTATATGTCCTCATAATTCGTATTTGATTAATCGCAACTATATTAAACAGATAACTTACGAAGAAATCATCATGGTTAATGGTGAAAAAATTCCCATTAGTCAAAAAAAGAGAAAAGATATAAGAAAAAAATTATTAAGTATTAATATTAAAAATTCAGATAACAGGGAGAGTAAGTAATGATAGATTCTATTGTATACTTGGTATCAAATATATTCATAATATTTTTGATTTATCAATTCATGGGAGTTTTTTATATAAAAAAAGGAATCAAAAGAAAAACTGAATTGCTTCTATATATAGGCTATTATATTGTAATATGCCTTGCACATTTGATAGTTCAAAACCCAGTGGTTACATTAGCTGTAAATGTAATAGCATTGATTGTTATTGTGATTTTTTATAATAAAAAGTTATCTATTTATGGGATAATGTCTATTGCTTGTGTATATGGAACTATGTTTGTAGCAGAAATGTTAGTTTTGTTAATATTGGGGACAGAAAACTTTGATGTTGGTCAAGAGATGAAAGTATCAAATTATATAATAACTTATAGTCTTTTGTTGTTTATATATTATTTAATTATATTGCTGTCAAAAAGATTAAAAAACATTAAAAATACAAAGGATATAGGCTTAATATATAATATTACTATTTTTACGATACCAATCATTAGTGGTTTTCTTATTATAAGTTTTTTGCAAATTGAGGATATAAATAGGGTTTTGAAGTATGTAATGGTTTTTTTACTCTTGTTGATGAATTTTATAGTTTTCTTTTTATATGATCTTTTGTGTAAGTATTTTGCTGATAATACAAGTAAAATCATCTCAGAAAGACAGAATGAGAATTATGCAAAGCAAATTGAATATATGAAGTCTATACAAGACAGAGTTTTTAGAGTAGAACATGATATTAAAAACCACTTAAAAACTATAAAGCAATATATCACTAATAAAAAGAATATTGAAGCAGAAAAATACATAGACAGCATTGTGTTTGATACTAAAGTAGTAAAGTCCATAGTAATAAGTGATAACATTGTTGTGGATTCTGCATTGAATAATATCGTTAGTCAGTGTGATGCAAATGGTATTAAGTTTAATGTAAATGTTGAAATACCAGCAACATTAAATGTGATAAAAGATGTAGATCTAAACAGCCTTTTGTTTAACATATTAGATAATGCAATTAATGCGTGTGTGAAGATAGAAGAAGGTTTAAGGGAAATAAAACTGAGTATCAAATATGAAAAAACTATATTGAATATTGTTTGTGAAAACACATTTGATGGTGTTGTAGTTTATGATGAAAAAAACAATCCAGTAACAAGGCATATGAATAAAAAACTGCATGGATTTGGTCTAAAAATAATTAGAAATATACTAAAGAAATATGATGGAATATATGAAATAAAACCAGTAGAGTCGAAATTTGTTCTTGCAGCCATGCTTTATGACAATTAATTAATAATAAAAACACAAATTTATTATACAATACAACGATAAAAGCATCATTTACAACATTTATGTGAATAATGCTTTTTATTTTGCTATATTAGTATTAATTGAATTGGAGGAATTGGAAGAATGAAAATAATATCGAATTTGGTTAATTCAGTTATATTTAAAGCTGGAAGTGCAGTTGCTGCTTTTGCATTATTTGTTACTACTGTAAATGTAAATAGTGTGTGTATATTCTTTTTACACCAAGCAGAAATTCCACAAAGTGCAAAGAAGCTACGTAAGTTTTAAGGATAAAAAACATAGTACAAGTTTTATTTTTTATAGATTCTGCTAATAATGATATAATTGCTTTGATAATGTTTTTCCCAGAGAATATTATCTTTATGACAGTAATATCATTAGAGGTGGGGTTTTGAATAATTGAAGTTGTGCTTGTTGAATATAATAACAAACCTTTAGATGAATTTGAGGTTAAAGTTGAAAAAAGAGCGCTATTATTTTGGCGTTGAATTATTTGAAATATTTAATATGTTAAGTTTTTATTAATTACATTGTTTTTTTATGTTTTTGATTAGAAAAATATAAAATTCAAAATTTACTAACAAGTTTTTATTTTAATGCTCCCCATTAAGATATAAAATTAAAGTCTGTATTACAGACATATAAAAGAGGCTTCTTTTAAAGAAGCTTTCTTTTTTTATAACTAATGTTGTCAAAAAAAATAGATATCAAATTTGATCTTGTGTAAAAATTACTATTTTAAGATAATGATATGCATGAAAAAATGAATATAAAAGTGTGCAAATTTATATGTTTTATACAGGATTAGAATTTTTTTATTTATCAAGATAACAAGAGAATAAAGGAAACAAATACATAAAATATCATAAAGATTAAATTAATCAATTGAACTTAATTCATCATTATACAGTATATAGTTATTATGTAAACGATTCCGACAATATGTGAAATTATTTTAGAAATTTGCAAAAAAAGTGTTGACATTTTAAAGTTTACGAAGTACAATTTTTATATAAATTAAATACGGCAAACTTTTTGAAAGAAAAGGACGCAAACCTAGAGGGTCTAAGGGCTGTAAAGTCTATGGTAGCCAGTTGCATAATAATAGGATATAAATATATTTTTATATTTGACATGTTGCAACTAATCTCTGCTTAGGTTAGTTGCTTTTAATTTATCACAAAATAAAAATAGCTTCATAAAAAATGAAAATAGCAAACCATTTTAAAAGATGGGACGCAAAGCTTTAGGACCTAAGGGCAAAAGAAGCCTATGGTAGCCAGTTGCCAAAATAAACAAACCATCTTTGGCGACCATTTTTTGTGAATGATCGCTTTTTATTTAGAAAATTTATCATGAAAAGTAAGGAGATTACTGACAAACGCTGATTAAAGAGATTTGAATATCTCTAATATCATTAAAACTTAATTAAATCAATAGCATCACTATAACGTCTATCTGGGAGGACAAAAAAGTGGCTTATTTTAATATTATAATTTTTACAATTTTGGGAGTAGCATTAGGACCTTTAATGATGTTGCTAGCAAATCATTTCATCAGAGCAAGAGTCGACAAAGACTCTAAGGACTCATTACAATCTAAAAAAAACAACTGGATATTGTGGTCTTTATGTGCAGGTATAGGTTTTTTAATCATTGCCTTTTTATCACATACAACACTTTCTATGATCGAACATATGACTATCTTTTTAGTGCTTATGTGTCTATCGGCAGTCGATTGGAACATTAGGAAGATTCCTAATGAACTATTGGTATCACTTTTAGTAATTAAAATTATATTTATAGCTATTAGTGGAACATGGGCATTGTTACTTGACTCGCTAATTGGATTTGTTGTTGGATGGGTTATCTTCATGTTGCCATCAATGCTCAAAATCAGTATTGGGTGGGGAGATGTTAAATTTGCGGCTGTTACTGGCTTCTATATTGGGATAATCGGATTATTTCAATCTATGGTTGTTATGAGTTTGGTACTTGCACTATATGGAGGATACTTACTAATTACAAAAAAAGGTACATTGAAATCAAAAGTTGCAATAGGTCCACCATTATCAATTGGAATATTAATAACATTGCTGTTTCCAATATCAGAAATGTTCTAAATAAAAATAAACGAAAGGAGAATCAACATGAAAAAACTATCATTAATCATCAAGGATGAAAGTGGGCAGGGAATGGTAGAATATGGACTAATTTTGGGCTTAGTAGCGGTAGCGGCAGTTGCGGCATTACTACTAA
>JMSV01000031.1_pt1 | contig 46455 bp, 49 predicted proteins | sample 179021 | NCBI WGS metagenome assembly JMSV01 (sample SAMN02769581, study PRJNA246767) | bioreactor metagenome | isolation source: Culture-2 Bioreactor Bmz derived from microbial biomass from the upper 2 cm... | place: Germany: Bremen | collected day 87 after inoculation | reverse complement strand
TGGATGCTTATTTTAAGGAGTAAAGTTTAAAACTTAATATAGCATGCCCCTTAGGGTACACAAAGTATAAAATTAGTGTAGCTAATAAAGCTTCAAGAGGATTATAAGACTAAGTGAAACGAAAGGAATAGTAGTAAACATGGAAAAGCAAAAGTTAAAAGTTTATAAAACAAATATGGTCGGGGATGTAGAAACACCAATTACTTTATACAACAAGTATGTTGGTGATAATCCTGGTTTTCTTTTAGAAAGTAAGGAACAGCCAAAAGGTAGATATTCGATTATTGCAACTAACCCTTTTATGACGATCAAAACATATGGTGATGATATCCATGTGATAAAAAGCAACAGTACACAAGTTATAAAAGGAAGAGGTCTAGATAAAGTAAAAGAGATTATAGACCGCTATGAAATAATAGACGATTTTGGGCTTCCTTTTGCGGGCGGTGCTGTTGGTACTGTTGGCTATGATGTCATTAAACAATATGAAGACATCAAAGTTCAAACTGAAGATGATGTAAATATCCCTGAAATACATCTAATGTTTATAAATGAAGCGATTATATATGATCACTATAAACAGAGCATAATGACGATTGTTTTGGATGATGATACAGAAATGGGAGAAAAGCGAGCTTATGAGAGATTGGAGCAGATCAACAATTTGCTCAACAATAGAATCGATATGCCTGCTGATTGCATTAACGAAAAACTAAACTTTGAAAGTAATCTTACGGTTGACGAGTTTAAGGTTGGCATCGAGAAAGCAAAAAAATATATCTATGACGGAGATATATTTCAAGTAGTGTTATCGCAAAGATGGAAAGCGGATTGCAAGATTGCACCATTTACACTGTACAGGCGATTAAGACGACTTAATCCTTCGCCATATATGTATTACTTTAACATGGGCGATTATTATATCGTTGGAAGTTCGCCAGAGATGTTGGTAGAGGTTGCAAAAAACCGTGTATATAACTGTCCTATCGCTGGAACAAGAAAAAGGGGCGCAGATGCTCACGAGGATGCAATGCTTGCGGCCGATTTGTTGGCTGATGAAAAGGAAGTTGCAGAGCATATAATGCTTGTTGATTTAGGCAGAAACGACATGGGCAAGGTTGCAAAGATTGGATCTGTTGAAGTGACAAAGTATATGCAGGTTGAAAATTATTCTCATGTTATGCATATTACTTCGCTGGTTGAAGGTGAAAAAGCCGAAGATAAAGATATGTTTGAAGTGCTGATGAGCTTTTTGCCTGCTGGAACACTATCTGGAGCACCTAAGATTCGTGCAATGGAGATTATTGAAGAAGTAGAAAAAACCAAGCGTGGTATTTATGGCGGTGCAATAGGATACTTTGGATTTAACGATACGATGGATATGTGTATAGCGATTAGAACAATGGTCATCAAAGATGATGTTGTATACATTCAAGCAGGTGCTGGAATTGTTGCAGATTCCGTAGCAGAAAAAGAGTATGAGGAAACAGAAAATAAAGCGAAGGCACTTATGTCAGCCTTACAAGACAATTAGGAGGTATAAAATGATATTATTGATCGATAACTATGATTCATTCACTTATAACTTATATCAGTATATGGGAGAGATAAATCCAGATATAAGAGTTGTGAGAAATGACAAAATAACAGCACAGGAAGTTTCTAAACTGAATCCAGATAAGATTGTTATATCGCCTGGACCGAAAACACCAAAAGAAGCTGGAAACTGCGTTGATATAATAAAGAAACTATCTGGTAAAATTCCAATATTGGGAATATGTCTCGGACATCAAAGCATTGGATATGCATTTGGCGGTAATGTTATACACGCAAAAGAATTATTTCATGGAAAAAGTAGCGAAATTGAATTGAAAGAAAATGAGTTATTTGATGGGCTTGAAAAGAGAATGACAGTTGCAAGATATCATTCACTAATTGTCGAAAAGGAAAGTATGCCAGAGTGTTTAGAAATAATAGCGACAACGGACGATGATGTGGTAATGGCTGTTAAGCATAAAGAGCATCAAACATATGGTTTGCAATTTCACCCAGAGTCGATTTTGACTGATGGTGGAAAAGTTATATTAAACAATTTTTTAGAGGTGTAGAATATGATAGATAATAATAGTATTAATAAAATAGTCGATGGAATAAATTTATCAGAGCAAGAGATGATCGAGGTTATGACTAGCATTATGAGTGGCGAGGCAGAGGAAGGTCAAATTTCTAGATTTTTGCTCGCATTAAAAGCCAAAGGCGAGAGTGTTGATGAAATCGTCGGTGGTGCAAAGGTACTTCGTGAAAAAGCACAAGTTGTTGATCTTAATAACTACTATACGGTAGATACTTGTGGAACTGGTGGCGATAAACTTGGAACTTATAATATATCAACTGCGGTTTCAATTGTAACGGCATCTTGTGGGATAAAAGTTGTAAAGCATGGAAACAGATCAGTTTCTAGTAAATGCGGTAGTGCTGATGTTTTAGAAACACTTGGCATAAACGTAAACCTTGACAGCGAACAGGTGAAAAAATGTGTTGAACAAATAGGAATAGGATTTTTATTTGCACCAAATTTTCATAGTGCAATGAGGCATGTTGGAAAAGTAAGAAAAGAATTAGGTGTAAGAACGATATTCAATATATTAGGACCGCTTGCAAATCCAGCTAATGCGAATGCACAAGTACTCGGTGTTTTTAGTGAAAAGTTGGTCGAGCCAATGGCGAATGTTCTCAAAAACTTAGGACTTGAGCGCGCTTTGGTTGTTCATGGTATGGATGGGTTAGATGAATTTTCTATCTCTGGCAAAACAAAAGTTTGTGAGCTTAAAGATGGAAAACTAAATACATATACGGTTAGCCCAGAGGATTTTGGATTAAAAACATATCCAATATCTGAGATAAAAGGTGGCGATTCTGATACTAATGCTAAAATTATATTAGACCTGCTTAGCGGAGATAAAAAAGGTGCAATGCTTGAAATATTATTGTTAAATGTTGCAGCAGCACTTTATGTTGGAAAACATGCTGATAGTATAAAAGATGGTGTTGATATTGCGAAAGATTTAATCAACAGCAAAAAGGCATTGGCAAAATTAAATGAGTTTATTGAAGTTTCTAACAGTATAAAAGAGGAAGCGTAGATGAGTAGAATATATTTGGAAACGATAGTTGAGAAAAAAAGAGCAAGGGTTAAAGCGCTTAACTATGATATCAATATCTTAAAAACCCAAGCGAGTAAAACAAAAGCTTCACCGTCGTTTTTTGATGCTATGAAAAAAGATGGACTATCTATTATCGGTGAGATTAAAAAAGCCTCTCCATCCAAAGGACTTATCAAGCCAGATTTTAATCCGATTGAAATTGCCAAAGAATATCAAGTGGCGGTTGATGCGATATCGGTACTTACAGAGGAAGAATATTTCTTAGGCAAGGATGAATACCTAAAAGATGTAAGTAGTGAAGTTAGTCTTCCGACTCTGTGTAAGGATTTTATTATCCATGAAAGTCAAATCTACCGTGCAAAAATTTTAGGTGCAAGTTGCGTATTGCTTATTGTTGCTATATTATCAAAGAAGGAGATTATTGAGTTTTTAAAGCTTGCAAATGATCTTGGGTTAGATGCTTTGGTAGAAGTTCATACAAAAGAAGAGCTTGATATTGCACTTGAATGTGATGCTAAAATTATCGGAGTTAACAACCGCGATCTAAATACTTTTAAAACTGATGTAAGAAGAACTATCGAACTCGTAAAGTGTATTCCATCTGACAAAGTTATTATAAGTGAAAGCGGAATAATGGGTATTGACGATATTAAAATTCTAAAGGTTACAAAGATAGATGGTATTTTAGTTGGAGAAAGTTTTATGCGAGCTGATGATATAATAAAGCATGCAAAGGATATAAAAGATGAATACAAAAGTTAAGATATGTGGTATTAAAAACTTAAATGAAATCGAGATAATAAACAGATATCCAGTTGACTATATTGGATTTATCTTTACTAAAAGCAAACGACAGATTTCAATTGAACAAGCAAAAGTTCTTAGGTCGATGGTAAGAAAAGATATCAAAGTTGTCGGTGTGTTTATGAATGAAAGTGAAGAGTTTATTTTAAAAGCTATTAAAGATGCAAAATTAGATGCAGTTCAGTTACACGGTGATAACGATATCGACTCTATAACGCGGTTTATGAACGATGATAGTATCAAAGAGGTTTTTAAAACTGTTGCAGTATCTGATGAAGAATCCATTGAAAATGTGGCAAAACTTAATAAGTATTGTGATAGAATATTACTAGATACAAGCAGTGGGGGAAAATCTGGCGGTACAGGAAAATGTTTTGATTGGAATCTTATTGATAAACTTGATATAAAAAATGAAATCATTTTGGCTGGTGGACTTAATCCAGATAATATTGAAAAAGCAATAAAAACTATTAATCCTTTTATGGTAGATTTAAACTCTGGACTTGAGACGGATTTGATTAAAGATGAAGAGAAAATAATAAGAGCATTTGATGCTATAAAACGAGGTAATGATAATGAGTAAATTTGATGAATTTGGCGGACAGTATGTTCCTGAAGCGTTGATGTATCCACTTAAAGAGCTGGAGGATGCATACAATAAATATAAAGATGATGAAGAGTTTATAAATGAATATAAATACTATTTAAAGGATTATGTAGGAAGATCAACGCCGCTATATTATGCAAAAAACTTAACTCGTAAGCTTGGTGGTGCAAAGATATATCTAAAGCGTGAAGACTTAAATCATACTGGTGCGCACAAGATCAACAATGTTATCGGTCAGATTTTGCTTGCTAAAAGAATGGGCAAGAAAAAGGTAATAGCCGAAACGGGTGCTGGTCAGCATGGAGTTGCAACTGCTACTGGAGCAGCACTATTTGATATGGAATGTACTGTATTTATGGGTCAAGAGGATATAGAAAGGCAACAGCTTAATGTCTTTAGAATGGAGCTACTTGGCGCTAAAGTTGAATGTGTTACTTCTGGTACTAAGACGTTAAAGGATGCAACTAATGAAGCAATAAGACAATGGGTTAAGACAGTTGAGGATACTTTTTATATAATCGGATCAGTGGTTGGACCTCATCCATATCCTACTATGGTTAGAGATTTCCAAAGAGTTATAGGCGATGAATCTAGACAGCAAATCTTAGAAGTTGAGGGTAAATTGCCCGATAAAATATTTGCTTGCGTTGGTGGTGGAAGCAATGCTATGGGTATATTCTATCCATTTATTGATGATAAAAATGTCGAGCTTGTTGGCGTAGAGGCTGCTGGACTTGGACTTGATACCAAAAAACATGCATCCACTTTGAGCGATGGTGCAGGAGGAACACTTGGCGTTTTACATGGTATGAAAACAATGCTGCTAACTGATGACGATGGTAATATCATTCCTGCTCATTCAATATCGGCAGGGCTTGATTATCCTGGAGTTGGACCAGAACATACATATTTAGACTCAACTGGTAGAGCAAGGTATGAACCAATCAGTGATAAGCAAGCACTGGATGGGTTTGAATTGTTATCAAAAGTTGAGGGAATTATACCAGCGCTTGAAAGTTCTCATGCAATAGCACAGGCGATGATAGAAGTGCCTAAGATGACCAAGGACTCAATTGTAATAATCAATGTTTCTGGTAGAGGTGACAAAGATACTCATACTGTTATGGATTATTTTAGAAGTGGAAAAAAAGGGTTAGAAAAACTAAATAAATAGGTGAAATTTATGAATAGATTAGAAAAAAATTTAAAGAGTTGGATAAACCTGCATTTATTGGGTTTATTACAGGTGGAGATCCATCACTTGATAAACTAGCTGGTCTAGTAAAAGGCATGGAAGATGGTGGTTGTGATATCATTGAGATTGGAATTCCATATTCTGACCCATTAGCTGACGGTCCTGTGATTCAACGCGCGAATGCTAGAGCGTTTATGAATGATAATCATTCGGTAAAAAGCCTTATGAATGAAGTGAAAAATATTAGAAGTAATACGCAAGTACCACTTTTATATTTAGTTTATATAAATACAATTTTGGTATATGGAAAGCAGAGATTTATTGATGATTGTGTTGATGCTGGAATTGATGGTCTGATTATTCCAGATATGCCACTTGAAGAGCGAGATGAATTGCTACCATATTTGAAAAAAACGGATATTTCTCTTATACCATTGGTTGCTCCGACAACAAAGGATAGATTGCAAAAAGTATTAGCTGATTGTAGCGGTTTTGTATACTGTGTATCTTCGCTTGGTGTAACAGGTAGGTCTTCAAACTTCTATGATGGGGTAGAGCAGTATTTAGCAGATGTTAAGAGCAAATCAAACTTGCCAATAGCTGTTGGTTTTGGAATCTCAACAAAAGAGGATATAGAAAAACTATCACCATATGTTGATGGTGTAATAGTCGGATCTGCTATTGTAAATAAAGTCGAAGAGGGAAATGGTGATGGCAAGGTATTAGAAGATTTTATTAAGTCATTAAAGTAATTTTTTTAATAAATATTAAGAGCACGTTGTTAAATAATATACAGCGTGTTCTTTTTTGTTATACAATAGTACCATAGTTTTATTACGAAAATTCGAACCATAGACTCTTTGATTCGTAGATGCTTATCCGCACTGAAATAAGAACATGTAAACGCTATTCTCAGCAAATTGTGTACTGTACTGCATGAGGTTAACGAAATATAGTGCGTGTCTTGCGAACTGTTTGCATTTGTAAGTAAGACATGTTAGATAAAATGTTAGATGGTTTTAAATTGTAATATATATAGCATCAATTCTGTGGGGCTAGGTTAGGCATAAAAGTCAATAACCGCGCTGTTTTAACGGTGCTGTGTGTGGTATAATAATTGAATAAAAATGTGACAGAACTCAAGAACTGGGGAGATAAATGAAAAGACGTATTAGTAACAAAAAACAAATGATTAGCATTATTGCGTTAACTTCGCTGATTTCGGTTTTTGTAGTCGCTGTGCTGGTTATATTTTCAAATGTCCCTGTGGATATCGAATCAGGAGAAAGCGAGATATCCGGATCAGACGCTGCAATGATCAAAGTCGTGGACGGCGAGTTGAAAAATGTGCTGTTCCTGAGTTCATACGCGCCAGGGTTTGAGTCTTTCTTTGATCAGATCCAAGGTGTTCAGGATGTGTTTAGGGACGAGCCGATTAAACTGGATATCGAGTTTATGGACACAAAACGGTTTGACACGCACGAAAACCGATTTAATTTTTATCAAAATATCAAGTATAAGCTGGAACGGCTTGACCAATATGATGCCCTGATTGTGGCGGATGACAATGCGCTTGACTTTGTGCGGGAATACCAGCACGATCTTTTTGCAGATATTCCAATCGTTTTTATGAGCGTCAATAATGTGCAAGATGCACTGGACGCAAGCGAAAATGAAAACATCACAGGTGTGATTGAGGCAGTTTCGATAGTCGACACCATCGAATGCGCACATAAGTTCAACAGTGATGCGAAACGTGTTGTTGCGCTTGTAGATGGGACAAATAGCGGACAAGCAATTCTTGAAGCATTTTACAAAGCGCAAAGCCATTTTCCTGATTTGGAATTTGCAAAAATAGACTTAACAACGATAACGTTTGATGAATTTTCAACGCAAGTGTCAATGCTTGGATCGGACGATATTGTTTTACTTTTGGCTGTATATAGCGATAGTACAGGCAAGCGTATCACGTTCGAGGAAGGGCTTAAAGTCGTATTGGATGCATGCAATCAGCCAGTCTACCATCTAGTACGTTTTGGTATCGGTGAAGGTATAATTGGGGGTAAGGTTGTTGCGCACTACGAGCAAGGAAAGCTTGCGGCAATGATCGTTAACGAGGTATTTTTAGGAACAGATATTTCGCAAATACTGCCTGTTTTGGAGAGTCCGAATCAATATCTGTTTGACTATGAGGAGTTGACAAAGTATGGGTATAATGCGTCATTGCTACCGCCTGAAACAATATATTTGAACAAGCAATCTTCTTTTCTGAATAAATATTGGCAATATGTCATTGTCGCGGTGTTGCTAATCTCTATGCAAATGGTGATCATCTTTGTGTTGATTACAAATATTCACAAGCGAAAACTAATGCAGCAGATGCTGAACGATAGTCGAGACAGCCTGATTGAAACGAACGGGCGGTTGGAGAACAAAAATTCGGATCTAAGTAATGCGGTCGAGGCACTTCGTTCGAGAGATGAACACATCACTAAGTTGGTGTATAAGGATGCTTTGACTGGTCTGGATAATCGGCTGTCGCTGTCGGAAAAACTTGATGAGCTAGTATGCGAAGAAGGGCAACTTGGCACAGCAGCGCTTTTGTTTATCGACATTGATAACTTTAAATATATCAACGATACGTTTGGACACGATGTTGGAGACGAAGCGATCAAAAGACTCGGTGATATTTTTTACTCGTTTGAAAGTGATGATATAATTATCGGGCGCTTCGGCGGCGATGAGTTTTTGATTATCGTATTGAACCTACCGGATAAGGCTGGTATAGAAACTTTAATTAAAACTATTAATGTTGCGCTTAACATGCCAATAGAAGCTGAGCATAATTCAATGTTTATAACGATCAGCATCGGCATTGCCCTGTTTATGCCTTGTGGGAACAGAGGAAAAGACCTAATAAAAAAAGCCGATCTTGCGTTGAACAAAGCCAAAAGGCTAGGCAGAAATACACATGTATACTACGATGAGTCGATGGAGCAGAAAGTGACGATGCAAATGTCACTTCAAAATGCGGTTAGCCAAGCATTTAAAAATAATCAGTTTGAGTTGAACTATCAGCCGATTATCGATGCAAAAGCGAATAAAATTGTGAGCTTTGAATCTCTTCTGCGCTGGAAGGGAGACCAAAGCGCAGGGATTTCGCCGTATCAGACAATCCGGTGTGCTGAGCAAATCGGGCTGATCATTCCTCTTGGATACTTGATCTTGGCTGATGCAATTGCGTTTGCTAAGCGGATAAATAAAGACAGAGAGCAAATAATCACCGTTGCGGTCAACATATCAGCTGTCCAATTGATGCACAGCCACTTTTATGAGCGGATTATAAAGCTATGCAACGAATACGGTGTGCCAACCGAGTGGATTTGCTTGGAAGTGACTGAAACTATTCTTCTTGAATCGCTAGAGTTTGGGATTACGATTATTTCAAAGCTGAAGGAAGCTGGTTTCCAGATTGCACTTGATGATTTCGGTACAGGATATTCATCGTTGTCATATTTCAATTCGCTACCTATTACTAAGCTGAAAATAGACAAGTCGTTTGTGGATAGTGTGGCTGAGTCTGCGTATCAACAACGGATGATACAGTTTTTCGTGCAGATCTCTCATGATCGTTCAATCGATGTCGTTGCAGAAGGTGTGGAAACTAAAGAGCAGATGGATGCATTGAGGATGTTGAACTGCGATTTTATTCAAGGATATCTGTTTAGCAAAGCGGTCTGCGAAGAAGAAGCAGTTGCACTTGCGAATGGACATAACTGTACAGACGATGAGTGAGTTTTATGAAAATCTGATGCGTAAAGTAGGGTTCAAAATAAACTTAATATTTCAATATTATATTGTGTACAACAAAACTGTATAAAGTTTTTGAAATGGTTTTTATAAAAAAATATAAATATATCTAGCTTGATTTTTCAAGCAAATTACTTTATAATTGATAAGGTTTCATTTTGAATAACAGAAGAAACTTACCTTTGTTGTGAAGTAGCCACTGTGATGACCTCGCTTGCGCTGGGTCAGACCCTAGAGTGGATAGAGAGTTTTAACAGAATAGCAAATAGAAAATAATAATATATAATACATTATGCGGGTGTGCTGGAATTGGCAGACAGGCACGGTTGTGGTGAGGTAGCCACTGTGATAGATTGGATAGAAAGCTTTAACAAAATAGGCAAATAGAAATATATTGCATTAATAGAATAATGCGGGTGTGCTGGAATTGGCAGACAGGCACGGTTGAGGGCCGTGTGTTGGAAACGACGTAAGAGTTCAAGTCTCTTTACCCGCACCATAATTTTTAAAACCACTAGAGATAGTGGTTTTTGTTATTGGGTTTAGCCAGTTGAGTACTCGAAGAGTGCGAAACAATAAACCAACCGCTATCAGACTGTGTCATAACAAAATTTTCAGATTCATATAAAAAGTTCAAAGCGATGTTGTTGCTCTACCCAAGAGCTTTAGCTGTGAACATTCGAACACCACCTAGTAAATTAATCATTCTGGCGATATTGAAGCAACTGCAAGACAGTGAAAATTCAGCAGCTGCACTATCTTGACCTCGCATCAAAAAGTAGTTTGCATTCAAATTCCGTTTTATGTGACCAAAAGGTAATTCAACCTTTGATTTTCGTGTTTTGTATATGCTCTGACCTACATCACTTTCATAAAATTTTGCTAGAAATTCTTTTTTCTCTTCATCATCTAAACGTTTAACAGTTGCATATTTAATTTACAGGAGGAAAAACATGAAAAATATAAGTTTAAAAATTGGCGAAAAAACATATGAAAAAACCAAACCAACTATTCAAGATTGGCTTTATGAATCTGAATATAAAGATAAGCTATCAAACGCTGAAGTAATAACAGATGGTTTATTAGCACAGGAAATAGTAAAGCTTGTTTCAAGATTTTTGGGAGTCAGTACGGATGATATATATGATTCCAATATCAATCTTGAAACGCTGGTAAAAGTTCATCGCAATATTAGAGAAAATATTGCTGAATGTTTTATTATTGGTTACGGGGATATGGATAGAGATAAAACTAAGTTGACTTTGTAGCAAGCGGATGAGACTGAGTTTTAAACTGAATGTTATACATGTTTCCATTCATGTGATTTCTATGATAAAATATTATAGTAAAAAAATAGAATATATACAAAAGGTTGGTTTGGATGAAAAGATTAATTTGCTTAACATTAGTAGTTATAATATTGTTTTGTACAGCTAGTTGTAAAAAGAAAGTATACTTAGAACCTGGTGAATATTATGTGTACCAGAGTGGTAATCTTGTCGAGGATTTTTTTGGTGAGGATTCTTATCAATATCGATTTTCTGAGATTCAGAACGATATGCTAAGAGACTGGTGTCCCGAAACAAAAAGAGGTATTAAAATAGGCAGCAGTGTATCTGAGATAGCAAAAGCATATAATGGTGTAGGTTTTTATTTTCCTGTTCTCGGTGATCCATATGCCAATGAAAACACCAATATAGGTCGTAGTAACTACTTTACACGGTATTCTAAAATTACTAGTAGATCTTTTGGTGATAGGTATTATAACCAAGCTGAGCTTTATGAGAGAGGCGATGGGGTATACTTTCCTGATGAAGAAACGATTATAATTACATATGTAACTTCTATTTATAAAGGAGAAATTAGAGATGATATAAATCTAATAAAATTTCGTATGAGACAGTGGCCCGATGTTTCTTATTCCTTTATCGAATATGAAGGAAATGAGAAACCATTTAACTCTAGTATTTATAGTATAATAATTGAGATAGATAAAAATTACAAAGTGAGCGATATAATCATTGAAAAGGTTGAATTTTAAAACAAAGTTATAAAAATGGAGGAGTGAAATATGAGTACAAGCAAACAAAAGATAAATGACTATTTAGCTGAAATAGAGTCATTACCTTTAAGGATATTTCCATTTACGTGATTTCCATGATAAAAAAATATATAGTAAAAAATAGAATATATACAAAAGGTTGGTTTGAATGAAAAGATTAATTTGCTTAACATTAGTAGTTATAATATTATTTTGTACAGCTAGTTGTAAAAAGAAAATATACTTAGAACCTGATGAATATTATGTGTACCAGAGTGGTAATCTTGTCGAGGATTTTTTTGGTGAGGATTCTTATCAATATCGATTTTCTGAGATTCAGAACAATATGCTAAGAGACTGGTGTCCCGAAACAAAAAGAGGTATTAAAATAGGCAGTAGTGTATCTGAGATAGCAAAAGCATATAAGGGAGTAGGTTTTTATTTTCCTATAATTGGCAAGCCGTATTCGAAAGATAATTACTATAAGAATTATAAAAAAATACACAATAGATCTTTTACGGAAGTTTCTACATACGATCAAGCGGAATATTATGAAAGAAGTAAGGGGGTGTATTTTCCTTACAAAGACACAATTATTATCACATATGTTACAGATATTTATAAAGGAGCTATTCCTGACGATGAGATATTAATTGAGTGTCATGAAATAAGTTGGCCTGATAGCAGTTATTCTTTTATTGGATACAGTAATGATGGCCTTTTAAGCATGATTTGTTGGATGATATTTGAAATAAATGAAGACTATATTGTTTCAGATATAATTATAGGAGGAACAAATTAATCAAAGTTTATTTAAGCACTTGGAATCAAGTGCTTTTTTTGTACAAAAAATATAAAGGAGAAAAAAATTTTATAAGTTACTGGATGAGCTTGGGTCTTGAGGTTATAAAAAGAAGTCCACTCCATTGTATATTGAAATAGCTTAATATATAATAACATATAGTGGGGAGTTGACAATATGAAGAAGCTAACAATATTAGTAGGTGTAATCATTTCAATGATTTTCACTTTCAGTGTTTTATCTAAAGAGCCAGAGGAAACAACTCAGGAATTAAATGTGAAGCATGATTGGTTACAAGCCCAGATTGATAAAGTACATTTAGAAAGAGATGAGTTTTATTTATATAGAAATGGGGAAATATGGAGTGAAGAAATTGAATATACAAAAGGCAGAAACATTTACATCTTTGAAGAAGGCGTTGAAACCAAAAGAGGAGTGTTGACAGGCAATACTGTAAAGAAACTTGCTGAATCTTATGCAGGTATACCATATTTTTTAATTGATCCACATACAAAATGTTTTGTTCCAGATGTTGTTGATGATTGTTACAAGTTTGCTGAAAAAGTAGAAGAATATAAACAGTATGAGCCTTATTACATTTTATTTTCGTCAACATTAAAAGATGAAGAATATATTTCATTTGAAGATCACAGAAAGAGAATAAACGCGAAAAAATCAAATAATAGTGATGATATTTTGTACAGTTCTTTTCACTTAATGTTCTATGTGGAAAATGGAATAATCACAGAAATTAATTGTGATTATCGCGATTACTAGATACAATATGAAAGTAGCAAAAATACAAGGGAGAAAAATATGGCAAACGAATTATTTGGAATCTATAACAATACATCCATGGATAGCCTATTATGGTCTGGTTTAGAGGTTCCTCATTTGCAATAATCTGCTGTCAATATTGAACGACGTATTAAGAAATCTTTTGAGGGTTCCAAAAAAAGTACTTGTTTATTAGATTTGGAGGACTAAATGAAAAGAATAATATCGCTAATCGCATCTACGGTTTGCATTTTAACTTTTACTGGCTGTATTTCAAGGTATTTTCCTACACCTATATCAGACAGAGAGACAATAAAAGAAAAAATAATGGCGCAAGAAGAGTTGGCAAGTAAGCATCACCTTAAACAAGATGAGTACTATATTTATATCGATGGTAAGGTTGATGAAAAAACTAAGGAATATAGTAATGAACAATATAATTTGAAGCTACTGTCAGAGAATGAATATGAGGGTAAAGTACTTGAGACAAAGAGAGGCATTTCAATCGGAGATGAGGCATGGAAATTACACCATATCTATAAGGACGTTCCTTGCATAGTGCTCTTTAACAATGGAGTGTATAACACGCATCTAGGGATATACAATACATTTCCTAAAAATCCTTCACAAATAATAAGGGGAAATAATGATAGTTTTTTTAAAACTGATATCAACAGTATCTATGTTGTTAGGTATAACACCTACTTTATTGATAATGAATATGTGCAAATTGAAGAGTTGCAAGCAATTCTAAATAAGAACGGCTATGATTTATTTGAAGAACTCGAACATATTTCTGTATCTGGGATTAATGTGAAAATATTAAACTTCGGTGTTGTTGATGGGGTTATCACTAATATAATTATTACTCATTATTAAATAAATAATTAAAGATTTTGAATTAAGCATGCCGAAATAAGTATGCTATTTTTGTACAAAATTATAAAACTACAATATGTAAGTAGCATAAATATAAATGAGATTGGTTTTAAGCTTATTGAAAGAAGTTCACTCAATTGTATATTGAAATAACTTACTATATAATAACTTATAGTGGAGGAATTGATAATATGAAGAAACTAATAATAATAGTAGGTGTAATCATTTCAATGATTTTTACATTTACTCTTCTTGGGAATGAATCTTACTTTGATTTTACTGCAGAAGAAAAGCATAATGAGAGGGATTGGTTCAATGCACAAGTAGATAAAGTCCATTTAGAAATAGATGAGTTTTATTTATATAAAAATGGAGAACTATTTGAAAATGATGTCAAACTAAAAAAAGGTAAAAGTACTTATACTTTCGAAAGCGGTATTGAAACAAAAAGAGGAATAAAAAAAGGTAGCTCAGTCGAGCAATTTGCCGAAGCTTATGATGATATACCTTATATTATATCAAATGATGCAAGAAGCATTTTATATAAAGAGATAAAAAATTGTTATGATTATGATCAAAATATAGAGAATTATAGAAAATACGAACCTTATTATATTATGTTCCAATCAGTATTTCAAAATTCAATTTATGCTTCATCTGAAGAAATCAATAATATTAAAAAGCAGAACGAGGCAATAACAATCAAAATGAATCAAGGAAATAATTTTGAAATATATCAACTAATGTTTGAAATTGAAAATGGCATTGTTAGTGATATAGCTTATGGTCAACCTGAATATAGTAATTAAATTTTTAAATTACTTATAAACGTGAAGCAACCTTATTTTATATAGGGTGCTTTTTTATTTGAAAAAGAAAGGAAATAAATATGTATAAGAGCAGTTACAGTACCAACATGGGTATAATATATAGTGAAAATTTTAATAAAAATATTGAAAATGAAATAAAGTTTAATGAAAGCATTAAAGATAACGTTATATATTTTGCAAAGCGAAGAGTTTGAGGCATATAGTGAAATCATTGTTCAATCTGTAGAAAATGCAGAATCGATTATGTAATGCAATATTAGAGAAAATATTGCTGAATGTTTTATTATTGGTTACGGGGATATGGATAGAGATAAAACGAAGTTGACTTTGGAGCACACGGATGAAATGGGTTTTATACTGCATATTAAACACGTTTCCATTTACGTGATTTCTATGCTAAAATATTATAGTAAAAAATAGAATTTATACAAAAGGTTGGTTTGAATGAAAAGATTAATTTGCTTAACATTAGTAGTCACAATCTTATTTTGTACAGCTAGTTGTAAAAAGAAAGTATACTTAGAACCTGATGAATACTACGTTTATCAGTATGGGGAAATTGTTGAGAGTTTTAATGACGAGGGGTCCTATGAATATCGGTTTTCAGATATTCAGGAAGAAAGATTAAGGGAAGGTTTTGCAGAAACAAAGCGTGGAATAAAGATAGGCAGCAGTGTAGATGAAATTGCAAAGGCTTATAAAGGGGTCGGGTTTTATTTTCCAGTAGTTGGTGAACCGTATTCGAAGGATAATTATTACAAACGATATAATAAGATATACCGAAGGTATAAATATAGGTATTCAATTTATGATCGAGATGGATTTTATGAAGGTTTATATTATCCTGATCAAAAGATTATTATTATTACATACTTAACAAAGGTTTACAACCAAGAAATTCGTAGCTGTGATAACTTTATAAAATATCATGAAATGACTTGGCCAGATAGAAGTTATACATTCACTGAGTATGAAGGAAGCCAACCACCTTTTAACTATAAAATTTATAGTATAATAATTGAGATAGATGAAAATTACAAAGTGAGCGATATAATCATTGGAAAGGTTGAATTTTAACACAAGGTTAAAAAATGGAGGAGTGAAATATGAGTATAAATAAACAAAAGGTAAATGACTATTTAACTGAAATAGAGTCATTACCTTTAAGCATATTTCCATTTACGCGATTTCCATAAAAAAAATATATAGTAAAAAATAGAATATATACAAAAGGTTGGTTTGAATGAAAAGATTAATTTGCTTAACATTAGTAGTTATAATATTATTTTGTACAGCTAGTTGTAAAAAGAAAGTATACTTAGAACGTGATGAATATTATGTGTACCAGAGTGGTAATCTTGTCGAGGATTTTTTTGGTGAGGATTCTTATCAATATCGATTTTCTGAGATTCAGAACGATATGCTAAGAGACTGGTGTCCCGAAACAAAAAGAGGTATTAAAATAGGCAGTAGTGTATCTGAGATAGCAAAAGCATATAATGGTGTAGGTTTTTATTTTCCTGTAATTGGCAAGCCATATTCGGAAGATAATTACTATAAGAATTATAAAAAAATACACAATAGGTCTTTTACGGAAGTTTCTACATATGACCAAGCGGAATATTATGAAAGAAGTAATGGCGTGTATTTTCCTGATGAAGAAACGATTATAATTACATATGTAACTTCTATTTATAAAGGAGAAATTAGAGATGATATAAATTTAATAGAATCTCGTAGAGGACAGTGGCCCGATGTTTCTTATTCCTTTATAGAGTATGAAGGAAATGAGAAACCATTTAACTTTACTATTTATAGTTTAATAGTTGAGATAGACGATGAATATATGGTGAGTGATATAATTATTGAACAAGTGAGCGGCTAAATCAAGGTTAACGCAAAGCACTTCATGTGAAGTGCTTTTTTGTACAAAAAATGTAAACTACAATATGTAATTAGCATAAATATAAAGCAGAAAAGTATGGTAATATAATAAAAATTAGTAATAATATATTTTACTGTATAAATATCAATTATACAGTAAATGGTCGAAGAAGGGTGTTATATGAAAAATGGAAGAGAATTAAGAAGTATCAAGTGCTTGGTTATTGTAGTGTTGCTTTTAATTGCACTGACGGTAAGTGGCTGTACTGAAAGGAAAATAGAAAAGCTGAATGCTGGTGAATTTATCTATCTTGATGCAAGTGAGTATAATATTTATGAAAAAGAAAAATTGCTTGAGGACTCAGTTTTAATGAAGAGTTCAGTTGTTTCTTTTCAAGAAATTCAGAAGACTAAATATCCTGATAAAAACCTTCTAACAAAGCGGGACATTACTGTTGGAAGTACTGCTAGCGAAATAGCAGAAAAATATCAGGGTTATCCTTGTGCTGTGATAGTTGAATCAGATAGAAAGAAGATTGAATTATTGAAAAGCATCACCTTTAATGGAGATGCTCATGAAGCTATTGGAATTTTAGGAATAAGACTTAATGAAGGAGAAAAGGTCCTAGATTACTACATGGTTAGATATGAATCGTATTGCATTGATGGAAAATATACTAGCGAACAGGTTTTTCTTGATCACTTGACCAAAAATGGTGTTGATATCAATGTAAATGGAGCACCACCTGAAAAAATAAAAGGGGCTGATTCCTTTGTTTTACTTTTCTATATGGAAAATGATGCCGTAACTGATATTTATATCAGACATTACTAGGCAAATACACATATCGGAAAACAATAAGGCTTTAACTCACAAGGATCAAAACAAACTGCAAAAGTAAAAGTAAAAATTGTAGGAAAAAAATCAAGCCAAGCGGAAAAAAACTATTGAGGAACTAAAACGCCATATTGCAACAGAGATACTATATTCATGATGATTAAGAATAAATCGACATTTATATGAAATGATGGTAATTATATGAGTGTTTTAGAAAATTACTATTTAAGCGAGGCTCTGAAACAACAGAATGCGAAACAAACGACAACAACAAACTTCTTTGTAAGCTTGATTGGTAATTATAGTGATGTAGTTAAGGAATCTTATGTTAATTCTGGTTATGACCTATTTGGTACTATTGGATATGGACAAGTTGGTAATCAAGCTGATGGTGCTTTAACATATACCATTGATGAAATTGCTTATATTGCTAATGAACGGGGAGAAGATTTTGATGATGTTTTTTGGGAGATAAAGAAAGAAGAAGGCTGGACACTTCCTCTTGAGAATGGCATAAAATACGAAAATTTAGATACCAATAAAGACGGCGTAATAGGTCAAGGCGATAGAAGATTATATTTTGGTGCCTCTAGAAGTGGGGAAGAATCCATGCAGGAGTAGATTTTATTGTTGAAGCTGGAACAGAAGTAAAAACTATGACAAGTGGTACAATTCTGCGCAGTTATAAATTTGTTGCAGGAACATATGTAGTTGATGTAAAAAATTATGATGGAACAATTATTCGATATGGAGAAATAAAAATGGATCAGGAATTACATGTAAGTCAACACATAGGTCAAGGAGAGAAAATTGGAAAGGTCATGCTAAATGAAAAAGGTAATGCTATGCTTCATATTGAGACTTACGCAGGAAATGCGAAGGGATTATTCAAGATTAGTGGTAAAAATGATGGATATCTATATTCTGAATCGAAAAACTATGAGAGACGAAATGATTTGATTGATCCTATGGGAATACTTGCATTGCCATACTATTAAAAAATATTAATTAAAAACCGAAAAGAGGAAAATATATGAGATTTAAAGTAAATGCATTTTTCAAAATAGCAAGTATAGCTTTAGTTTTCTTAGTAGCGTGCACAAATTCCGATACGTACAAATCTGACTCTGATGTCACTTCAGCCCTAGATGTTGAAGTTGTAACAGTTAATCCAACTAATAAGATAACATCTAAAGCTTCCAAATACTATTCTTCCGTAAATATGTTTGAGTTGCCAGTTTATATCGGAATGACTCCATTGGAAGTTGAAAACTCCTTAGGTAAGCCTATAGAGAAAAACAATTATAACATTATAGACAGGAAATTAGAATGGTTCGAATACATTTATGATTTTGGATATGTTCATTTTTACCCAAACTTGCCACATTATAGCTCGACTCATGCTGTAAGCAAAATAGTAGTAAAGGATGTAAGCTTTGAAGGTCCGAAACAATGCGTGATTGGGGAGACAGTAGATAGTATATTTCAAAAACTTAAATTAGAGCTACCATTATTGGAGCAAGGTAAAAAGATTGTCTACCAGCAAGGAACCCCAGTGGGATTTGTAATTTATAATGACTCTAAAAAGGTAGATAAAATTGAATTAGTTTGTGATGAAAATGATAGTAGGATATCGTTTTATTTTATTGATAATATCTTGAAAGATATGAGACTATATTTTTCAGAGATTTCACTGGAAATAGAAATTGATTCAAAAATGTATGATATTTTTCACCCTGCAAATTCCTCCTTAATGAATATTAAAATTGGCAGTAGTTTTGATGATGTAGAAAAAATATTAGGGAAACCGAAAAATATAAAAAAGGAATACTTGTCTGCTACTGGAAATGTTATTACGTATTATTATGAGTTTGGTTCTATTGAATTTATTGAGGATTATAATTTTGAGGTAACTACGATTAAAGTCGACAAGGTAGGCTACGAACTTAACCGCACTTTGCAGGTAGGTGATTCTATAGAAGGTGCGTTTAGGAAGTTAGGAATTGACTCTAAGCTTCAAACACAAGGAAGTGAATATAGCACGATAATCTACAATGAACCTAACCGTATGGCAGATATTCATTATAATAATAAAGAGGCAAAAAGAATCACATTTTTCTATGGTGAAGATTGGTTGAATTATGCAATAAACTTCGAAAGTGGAAGCATTACCTCAATAGTTCTTTACATTCCATTAAATTAAGCAAGAAAAAGTTACAAAAATTTCCGCACGATCTTGTGGCTGTGGAAGTAAGGAATGATGATGGCACGATTTCAAGATATGGTTAAATTGCAAAAAATAATGACATAAATCACGGAACTCGAATAGAGCAAGGTCAAATACTTGGAATAATAACAGACAAAACAAATATGGTACATATTGAGACCTATTCTGGAGAATTCTTTGATAGTTCTAATGTACTTAGTACACAAAACTCTTATAATTATCCATATGTTCCTACAGCAGATTATGGACGCATACCAGGTTTGATAAATTCTAACGGATTATACAATTTACCTTATTATAAAGAGGAAGAATAATAGTTTACACGGAAAGGTTTAAGATGAAAAGAGTATTAATAATATTATTGACTGTTTTGTATACAACGATGTGTATTGGTTGTGTTAATTACACTAAAAAACTAGGAGATGAACCATCTAGTAGGAAGAATGTTGTATTCAGCTGCTGACAACGGTTTTAAATCATCTACAGTAAATATTGATTTGCAAATATCAGAAAATGAGAGACGAAGTGTTGTAACATTATCAGACTCGAACATAAATAAGCAATTTGATAGGTTAGAATTGTATAATAATTTATCTTTGAATCTTGATGGACTTGCACAGGCTTTAGCTGTAGTTGAAGTTGAGAAAATATATGAAAATACTACTGGAGAAAAAATAGGCTTTTTTGAAAGCGGAGATATGGTAATGACATTGGATAAACAGCATAGAGAAAACTCTGAAGTTGCTTATATTGTAGGAAACTATGGAAGTAATTTGATAGTTAGACCAATTGTATATCCAGATGACAGTGTCACCATTGGTAAAAATTCATTTCTCGGTTTAGTATACGAACCAGTAATTGACTTAACTCAAAACTTAAATCAACTTGGTATTATAGCAAATGCAGACCAAGCATTTGAAAATGCAATAAATAATTTAGGAGAATAGATGATGAGAATGACAAAAACAATACATACTTTCATAATGCTAATAAGCATTACTATGGGTGTTGGAGGAACAGGGTTGTTCATATGGGGCTTCTTTTTAAGTGAGACCATATTAAATAAATCTACAGCAATTGTAATAGCAATTTTTTTCTTATTGGTATCATATGGAGCAGTAAGAAACTTTATACCGGCTGAACAGAAATATGTGAGGATTATAAAAAAGAAGATCGATAGTGAAAATATTTCTGTAGCCAAAAATGAAAAGAACATTTATTATGCACAATGTAGAGTAGATAAAAAATTAGTATTATTAAAATTTAAGGATTATCAAGACTATAGTTATATACGTGAAGGTTTCGAATATGTTGCTAAAATAAAACGAGATAAAATTATGAGTATTGATAAAAACTGAGTTTGTTTATTAACAAATCTATTAATGCACAAAACTGGATTATTTAGATTTGCTGAATAATTTGGATAGTAGAAAAATGATTAACAGAATATAAATGAAAACACCAGCAGAAATGTTGGTGTTTTCATACCATTTTTTATAGAAATCTCAATTTGAAATACGGTATATATTATTGCAGATGAGATAAACAAGAATCCTTCAATTATCGATACGCTTAATGGGGATCAAATTGAGATAGAGGTGGAGGTTCAGACGGAGGAAGAAGAACCTAGTTTTTGGGATGAAGTTACAGACTGGGGATCTAATGCGTTTGACGATCTTGTAGATGCAATGATAAGCGATGGTAGAAATACTTGGAAAATTCCCGAATTAGATAAAAATATGATGCTTTTAAGTTCAGATTCAAGTATTGTTCCTAGTGGAATGGAAAAATATATGAATAAAAACTACACCAAATGGGATGTCATCAAAGGTTTTTTACAAGCTCCAGGATGGAAAGTCTATAATGATGCGACTAAAGGTACCAAACTTGAAAACAAGGCTACACAAAATGAGTTAATATATAACTTGTCAAACAATATTACTGATATAATGCCAGAATTTGTTTATGATATAAGTCTATCCTATAATTTTCCTTTTATTGCAGGAGGAGCTGTGGGTTATAGCAAGATTATGAGCTTTGATAAAAATAAGAATGCTGAATATATTCATAAAGGAGTGGGGCTTTCCACACCAGGCTTTAATATATTGTTTGGATTTGGTGTTGTAACTGGTTTGGAGGAAATATCTGACTATGAAGGGAATTTTGCAGATCTATCTGCAAATATGATATTAGGTGCTGATTATGCTGTTTGGAAAAAAGATGATGGTGGGAAAGTAGACTCTACTATGATAACTATAAATTCATTTCCAGGAGTAGGAGCTAGATATGATGATTATGAGTTAATTAATGAAAAATAACAGGAGGGGTGAAGTGAAGGAATGAATATGTTTTATAATGATATAACATTTATCATAGCAAAAATTACTGTTGTTGCTGTCATAATATTATTATTACCAATTATCATTTTTGTAGTTAAAAAGATCAACGAATTTACAAAAAGTGCCCTAATGTTGAATTATTTGGCATGTGTGATGTTTGTAGTTTATTTAATATATAAACTAATTTATTATGATGTTCTTTACTTGGTAGATAAAAAGTATAATCTGATAGACGAAACAAATGTCGTTATTGCAAACTTTGATAACGATAAAGACAGATTATCATTTCATAGTGCGAATAAGAAATATTTTTTAACTCGCAACTCAGATGCTAACAGATTTATTGGACATACTTGTAATATTAAATATTATAAATATTCAGGTTATATAATTGAAATTGAAACAGTGAACTAATGAATGAGCAGAAAAAATAATATTGGGTACATTTGTAAAATGTTGCTGTCATTACATTACTAATTCTATTAATTTTGTGCAATAACATGCAATATGTATGATAAGAGTTGATATCTTAAATTAACAACATTAGAGAGGGGATATTCGGCTCACCAGATGTGGCATATTGAATTTTATGTTGGGACAACAGAGGGGGCATTAAAGGTTGTTGGTAATACGAACAACCCTGCTAAAAACTATCGAGCTAGCTATAAATATTTAGATAACTTAAACTTTCAAAGAAGAAATGACTTAATAGATCCTATGGGAATCCTAAATTTGCCAAAAATTAAATAAAGAAAAGAGAAAAATTAATGAAAAAAATTCTGGAGCTTTTTTTTATAATAATTCTATGTTTTGAAATTGTTGGGTGTAATGCTTATGAAGCAAAAGATGATACCAAAACAATCGAATCGCATGACTCTAATTATATAAAGACAGTTGAAGAGAGTCCAAAAATGATTAACGATGATAGCGAGGTTGATACTAATAATGATAACCTCCTCATTTTCCCAAACTCAATATATAATATTGAATTGTATATGACGGAAGAAGAAGTGATTGACATACATGGACAGCCATTAAGTATTGAAAAAAAGGAGTCCCAAGATTTAAGAGATGAAAGAATATACCTATACGAATTTGGTGAATTATATTTTATTGAACAAGACACATATGAAAATACCTTTTTTGTATTTGAAATATATATTAATAATTCTAATACAATTGTTTTAGAGAAGATAAAGGTTGGTGATGAAAAAAAAGATGTTATTTCATATTTAAGTATTGACAATCTGGAGATAGAAAATAAGATTGCATGGGAAGAAATAAATGCAGGTAGAGAGGGCGAATATTGGGTAAATTTCGATGAACGTGGCGATATTTATAGTATAAGTCATGAATATGAATATGAGGTTTTGCATCTTACTTTCTTAATATATTTTGAAGATGAAATTGTAAATGGTTTTGGGTTAAGCATACCCATTAATTAACAGAAAACAGAAAAGACATATAAACACAAATTCACTTTAAGGCATACAAAGAACTAGATGATGATTATAAGTTGTATATGAAGTACAATAATGAAGTTATATGTATTTTAGATGGGCATGTAATGAAGACAGAATTTGAATAAAATTAAAATTTAATTAAAGATTAATGAAATTGTTAATTATAACCCAATAAGAATGAGCCGCTGCAATTGAGCAGAAACCAACTAAATGGACTGTTCTAACAGGGGGCTTTTGGACAAGTCAAGAAAAACTAGACATGAAGTTAAGGTAATTTACGGATTAATTGATTCAAAATGCATAGGAGATAAATAATCTAAATATTATTGGGTTTACTACTGGTTTCCCAAGTATTGATAAAACAAGGAGAATAAAATGAAAAATATCAAATTTATAACGGCATTGTTTATTTTTATTACTTTAATCAGCGCTTGTAATAATGAAGTTATTGAGCAAAACGAAATAGCTGAAGCAGAAGAAAATCATAAGGAGGTTATTATCCCAACGCCAACGCCTGAACCAAAATTAGAATTTGGAGTGTTTGATAGCGACTATAAGAATGTTGATTTTCAAGATTCAGAACTACTAGCTGTGGGTGAGAAAATATATTTTACTACAGGAACAAAAATGTACTACTATGATCAAATTAATGGCGAAAAGGTTGAAGTAACTGATGAACTAAAACAACTCACTATCTATGCTGTAAATAACTATGTGTATTTTTTAGAAAATGAACGCCTATGTAGAATAAATGTAGGTACAGACGAGATTGAAGTAATATATGAGGATGGGAAGACTGGTCGTTATATTGCAAAAGAGTTTTATCACCGTGCGCTTACAGAGCCTCCGTATATTCATGAATTTATTATCGTAGATAATCATTTGTTGGTAACGTACATTTTCTATTTAGAACATATCGGCTATCATGCTCAACATTTTAAGACAATTATTGATGACTGGCAGATAACTTTGATTGATAATGGATATATTTATTCCAATATTACTGAGAGACAGGAAGCTGAATACCCTTCTCCTCATAGTGCAAGTGAATATGCTGAAGTTATTATTGATAGATACTTAGATAAAAGTGATTATATCGTGGGTATTAATTATGTTATTCTAGATAGAGGTTCTTCAAAGTATCGAAGAAATTCAAGCACATGGTATGGGAAGGCTGTCCTTTCAAAAGATCAACTCTTTTGTAAAGATGATCATCAAACGTCAAAATATCTGTATGGAATTAATATCAATACCGGTGAAGAGTTTTATCGGAAGGAATTTGGCTACCCAGTAATACATTTCGATTCAATCAATCAGTATGTATTTGTTTATTACTTTGATAGACTAATGATTGAAAGTAATCTTCCAAAAGAAGGTGTTATGATTTTTGATACAAAACAGGAGGAAATATTTACTAATAACGAAATAAACGAAATAATAAGCGGCGATATTGATTACACTAACTTGATGCATGCAAAATATTATTTAGATGGAAATGTTTTGTATGTATTAGAGAGCAATAAAATAGAAATTGATGTTTCCTCAAATAGCGAGAAAGAAATTGAAATATTAGAGAAAGAGAGATCAGGGTATTTAGCCCGCGATGTTTATGCGGTAAGAGATCCTAAATACACAGAACTTGGATCTATAAACTATGTAGTTGGTGCTTGTGAAGTGAATATTTACAAAGCGGAAGTGATAGATGGGAAACTTCACTTTGAATGTATATATAAAGAATTTGATAAAGGTAACGATATGAAGTGAATTTTGATGCCTTAAGTTGTTAATCAAGAGATTATTTTAATATAATTTAGCCCTCATAACCGAGGGCTTTTTAATTCTTAAATATAGATGTTTTTTGCAGATAATGGTAGAATAAAATAAACAACAATCCTTCAATTATCGATGCGCTTAATTGGGATGAAGTTGAGATAGAGGTTGAGGTAACTAGCACTAATTATGACCTATTTGGATATATTGGGCTTATCTCAAGAATTATACTTATACAATCATAACGGAAGTAAAATAAAGATATACAAGGGAAAGAGGTATAACGCAGTGAAAAAGATACTTATAGTGTTAGTCGTCCTTATTTTTGTAGGGTGTGTAAATGTTAATCAGAAAAATGAGACTTTACTGGTGGAAAAAATTGATATTCTTACAGAAACTGTTGAAGAAGAATCATCAAAAGAGCCAGAAACTATGTTGGAAGAGGAACAGGAAATTGATAATATCATCGTTTTAGACCAAAAAGAGGAGGTAATATCTTTAGATCTAGGCATCGATGATATCTATTTGGAAAATGTTGGTGAATTAAGCTTGTCTAATCACTTTAATGGAACGACCGTAGGTGATTGTGTTTATTTTATGGGTTATGATGAAATCAATGATGATGTTATCTATAAGATGAAGAAAGATGGGAGCGAATTATCAGTCTTCTTCACTGAGCATGAGCTTAGAGCTAATTTAGGGTTGGGTCCGCATTTTTATATGCATGGAGTAATAGCAGTTGATGGCAATTTTTATGTGATATATAGCGATTATATTGATGAAAAAACAGGAGTGTACGGATATTTTATCAATAAAATTGGTAGTAATGAAGTAATAATTCAAAAATATTATAATTATAATCGCTATATTGATAATGAGGTGCATATTCATCGATACAATTATGATAAAGACATTTGGGAAGAAGCGTTTATCAACTTAGAAAATAGAAAAGAGCAAGTAGTTGATCATAACAGCTATGGTTACGAAAGTATTATTTCAAAAAATGAGTTATATACAATCTATTACCAAAGGGACGGATTATATTCGGATGAAGTGGACACTTATACAATGCAAATATTGGATAATGAGTCAAGATGGTTAATTAATGAAGCAGAACTTACTCTAGTTAGCGATGGTCATTTGGTCTTATTTGAGTGGGAAAACGAAAATATGTATTTTCTCGATGAAACTAATGAAAGGATATACACCTACGATATACTAAAAAAAGAACTAACAACGATGACCTCTTTTGCAAATGACATTGGATTTTTAAAATACGATCATGAAATGGGGCAATTATATTTAAGCCAAAGAAAAGGATACCATCATAATGATTATCAAGGGTATTTTGATTTGGATCTCAATGATTATCATTACAAAATAGCCGATTGTGTAGAAGGTGGCACCTTTCATAATTTGACAGATGAAATATTCACATATTCGATCAAAACTCATGAGGTAGAAGTACTTAATTCAATTGAGCTAGAAAAGATTTATATTGATGATGTAATTGAGTGCATAGCTAACTATAAGTACTTTATTATTGATAATCATGTTTTTATATATTACGGAGATGTTTACGAGAACACGTATTCAAATTATATTCATAGGTTTGAACTTGGAAAAGAGATCGATTATGATTTAATCAATATCCCACTATATGAGCAGGTTGAATAATATTTTACGTGTATAAAAGGATAGAAGAATAATTTAGCCCTCTAACAAAACTGGTAGTTTATTAGAGGGCTTTTATTAACCTTGAAATATAGATGTTTTTGGTAGAAAATAGTAAAATCACACACAGCTTAGCATATTATATATCAAATAAAGAATAACTCTTTCCCTTTTGAGTTTACCTAATCAAATTGTTAAACTCACTTTTATTTAAAAGATCAAATTACAAATAAATATCAATTCCATATCTATTAATTTAATTTTTCGCAAGAAATATTTTATAATTTTGGCAAAAACATCATATTTAATCGTATTAATAATGTAGGGACAAAAAACATTATCTTCTCTAACAAATTCATTTTATTAGAGAAAGGGGATATTAATACGAGCTAAACTCAATTAACAACTTAGAAAATTTACGAGGGATTTTAAGTTTGTGTGAGATTAAAATCAGAAAATTTTATAGTAAATAATGATAATCTAAAAGATATTGAATAGATTATTATTTTTCTTTTTATCTGCGATTTTGAGTCTTCATACCTCGATAAATATCGATAAAGCTAGGGTGTAAAATTAGTTGGTAATGGCTTTGCCCCATAAAACAAAAAAGTTTTTCTTAGTACGATAGTTATCGTCCTCTCTAAAATCAAATTTTAACAAGAAAACCTTGGTCTATACAAAGAAAAATATAGCAAGAATCTTTTTCAAAAGAGTTCTTGTTTTTTATTGCCATTGTAAGCAATAATTTGGGCGTTTTGTGGCTCTAGTATAAAGTTATAAAGGTTTTATAACAATAGAGATAAAAAAGGCTGAAGCGAACAGTTGTTTGCACGTAAATAATGTGGTATGATACCCCAATAGCGAACGCATGTACCTATAAAGTGCTGAATAGAGCAATAAAATCGTATAAATAGTGTATTTGCTATAAATAATAGGAACGGAGGAGTCTATGAGAGTTAAATCAAAAGGCGACAGTGTCGATAGAAAGACCTACCACACCTTGGATTATTTATTGTACTCAATGAAGTATGGATAAACTTCGGGTTATGACATCAGTGAAGAAGGAGGAATGAAAAATAGAAAAACCACGTTATTATGCGATTATACCATCAGAAGTTCGATATTGTGAAAAACTAAAAGCCAATGAAAAACTGATGTATGGTGAGATAACAGCAATGAGCGCAAAGGAGGGATATTGTTGGGCAAGCAACGGATATTTTGCAAAACTGTATGGAGTGGACAAAAGAACAATAACAAGGTGGATTACAAACCTGAAAGATTGTGATTTTGTGACGCTAGATTTAATATACTACACAAATTCTAAACGTGTGAGGAAAAGAAAAATCACACTGGTGAAAGAATTTTCACCTAGAATGACAACATTGTCACTAGGTGATGGCGATAATGTCGGTAGGGCTATAGACAGAAATGTCACACCCCCTATAGGCAAAAATGTCCAAGATAATAATACAAGTATTAATAATATAAAAAAGAATAGTACAAGAGTGAGTATTACAAGGGCGACAGAAGTGTCATCTCAAACACAAAACCCTATTCTTGATACGATTGATATTTATCATAATACTTGCTGTTCTCTAATGCGCTATAAGTATAATCAAAATGACCTTTTCGCAATTACTAACTTTATAAATTCAGTTGGTGATGTTAAAGGATTTTTTGAAAAGGTAAATGAAAGTGATTTTCTTTCAGGAAGAAATGAAAAATGGAAACTATGTAATTTTAGATGGCTGATTAATCCAGGGAATATGCGAAAGGTTTTAGGTGGGAATTATCAGACAATGTATAAAAAATCGCATGATGATAGTAACGTTGTTAAATTGAGTAATGAGACAAACTATGATTATGTACTCAGTGATATTTCATAGTGACAGACTGTGGTTTAGCATCAGCAAGCATCGCCTATGGCACACCACTTTGCTTGTTGGGCTAGGCCCAAACCCATATGTAAGAGCAAAAACAAAGAAAGAAGGTGAATGATTGAGAAAGAAAAACATCCAAGTTCTGTTGAGATTGGATGAAAAAGAAAAAGCTGTTTTAGATAATAAGTGCAAGAAAGTCGGATGCAATCAATCTGTATTTTTGCGAAATTGTATCTTGAATAAAGATATAAATGAGCAGAAATCAGCAGATTATTTCAAGCTATATCGGGAGATTAACGCTATTGGAAATAATATAAATCAAGTGAGCAGAGCGGTCAACTCAGGTATGGCAAATCCAAGCGATATTACATATCTAAAGCGGAAAATGGATGATATTTACGATGTTTTGGAGCATATTTAATGGCAATAAGTAAGCTAAAAGCTATTAAAACGAACCTAAATCAAAGGCTTAATTATATTATGCAGCCATCAAAAACCGAGAATATTTATATCGGTAGTCTGAATTGCAGAAGCGATAAGGCATATAGTGAAATGCAAAAAATTAAAAAGCAATTTGGAAAAACTGATGGCAGGCTTGGATATCATTTGATGCAATCATTTAAAGTAGGTGAGCTTGATGCTGATAAAGCTTTTGAGATAGCACAGCAGTTCGCCGACAGGTATTTAGGTGAGCATTATCAAGTGGTTTTTGCAACTCATGTTGACTGCAGCCATATCCATAATCATTACGTGTTTAACAGTGTTTCATTTATAGATGGCACTAAATATCATGCTGATAATAACGAGCATAAGGTGATTCGAGATTTCTCGGATAGCCTGTGCTCTGAATATGGATTATCAATTATTGAGCCTAAAGATAAAGGACTATCCTATATCGAGTGGCTTTCAGAAAAACATGGCAAAGTGAGTTGGCGAAGTATCATCAAAGGTGATATCGACCATGCAATTAGTCAAAGCCTATCATATGGTGGATTTTTAGTTGAGATGGAAAGTCTCGGTCATGAAATTAAGCAGGGGAAATATCTTGCTTTTAGACCATATGGTAAAGAACGATTTTTAAGATGTCATAGGCTTGGGGTTGGGTATAGCGTAGATGATATCAAGAACCGAGTTGATGAGAATGAGATTTTTGAGATGGTAAGGATAAAACCAAAGCAGAACGCAATACCATATCCTAAAAAATACATGACCTCGCGTTCGCTGGGTCGGACTCTGCCTGATATAGAAAAAAGATATTGGGCATGGCAATATCGATTAGGTCTTGTGAAAAAGCATCAAGCACCACGAAAGGTATCAAAGTATCTGAAAAAAGAGTTATTAAAGTTTGAAAGGTATAAAGAACAATCTAAGTTTTTGCGAGAAAATAAGATTGAAACCGAATCAGACTTTTATAGTTTTAAGCAAAGCCTGAAAGAAACGCTTGCAGAATTAAATGAGAAAAAGCAACCGATAGTCCAAGAGATTAGGCAGAATCAAAGAGCTTTTACTGCACTAAAGCATATTCATCAATTTAGAAAGCCTTATGAAATGTATTTAAAAGGATATGAGAATATGAAAGATGAATATGATAAGTACATAAAAGCCGAGCAATATATTCAGAAAAAGGGATATACAACTCACGATTTAAAAGAATTTCAAGTCGGACTATACAATTCAAGAGCAGGTTTTGCTGAAAAAATAAAGGATATTAGAAAGCAATTGAATATTTGCGATAATATCGAGGAAAGCATGGAGGTGATGGCACAAAAGGAAAAGCTGATTGATCAACGTAAACAAGCAAAAGAGCTTGATAAAGCTCGATAGAAGCTCAAGTGTGAGTAAGTAACGATGAAAATTCAGCCAAATATGCTGATTTTTGAGGTGTAAACTCAAGTTTACTCGTATTTCACACTCAACTGTGAGTTTTGAGCATTAAAAATTGAGCAAAAGCTCGTGTATACTCACAGTAGCAAAGAAATGTTTGTTTTATGCAGATAAAAGAGGGTGCAATTGACACCAAAAAATAATTTAATATACTGCTAAATGCAACATAAAAGAACATTGAAAATTTAATAGAGATTGATACAGACGTTTTGATCCGTTGCCAATTGTACGTATGACCGCTTAACAATGTGAATCATAACATAATTGGCTAAAGGAAATGATTGCATTTTTGAAATATCAAATGAGAGAAAACGTATTTAAATCAATCCTAATATTATTAGGAGGATAGTTTGAATATAGAGACAGTACAATATAACAAAAAAGGAATCGGAACTGTAAAATTTAGATATGAGGGAAACAATGAAAATGTGGAACAATTTATCCGAATTATACTAAATGATTGCGTTAATAAACAAAAAAATATTTTGGACAAAGCGTCTTAACCAAACAGTAAGGGCACAGGGAAACCTGTGCTCTTGCACAAAAATATTGATGACAGTTTTGGCTTGACTTATAAGCCTTTTTTCTCCAAAAACATAGGAAGAATTCAATAATTTCCAAAGAACTCAAACAATAGAGATAGCGAATGCTGTCTTTTTTTTATGCCAAAATGTATGTAGTAATTATTACTTTTCTATTAAGAATAATTAGAAAGTTGGCAAAACATGCCCTTTCAGTCGTGTTATTAGTATAAGGGTCTTTTCTGTATTAAGCTTAAAATACCAAATAATTAAAAAGAAGAAAATATGAATTAGTCTCTCTTTTTATGATCAAATGATATGTAGAAATTGTTAAATTGCATTTAATAATAATTGACAAGTTGGCAAAACATGTCTTTTCAGTCGTATTATTAGTATAAGGGTAAAACTTGAATTTGAAAGACAAAAAATCTAAAGGAGGAAGTAAAAAATGCAAGAAGTCGTATTGAAGATTAAAAGGAAGAGTTACGGAAAATCTGAGCCAACAGTTAAGGATGTTGTTTTATGGTGTAACCATATTATGCAACTAGAGGAAGGAAAGGTTGAAACAAGTAAGGATGCTATTTATTTAATGGTAACTATCGTTTCTGATTATTTAAACTTAGATATTCAAAAAATACTTAGTTCGAAAATCAAAACCAATGATATTTCTAAAGTATACCGAAATATTCAGTCAAGTATTAATAATAGCCTTATTGAAAGCGGTTATGTGATTAATAAGGATAGTGGTATTCAGTTATTCGAGGATATTTACAGAGGTATAATGCATATTGCAAATGATCTATTGTTTGAAAAAGGCGTACTGCCAGATCAATTTTTTAAACAGACATTTAAGGATTTAATGGAAGTAGTATCTTTTGAAGCAGAAGATAATGATTTTATGCTAACCGCTAGTAAAGCAGATGAAACAGGATTTTAAAGGAGAGATGAAATGATAAGAAATAGAATTGGTAACACACAGAAAATGAAATTAGTTGATGCATATAAGAGAAAAGGCGTAAATAGGAACAGTCAAGCCGATAGATATAATTATGGATTTAGTGATGATGGCTCAAGCTCATCTAAGAAAAGCAATAAAATTCAGATTAATATTAGTAAAAAAAACAAAGAAATCTACGGGCTTGAGAAAATGCTTGTAAAAAGCATAAAAGATGAGATTGCCACTGACATTGCGAGAGGAATATAAATGGATACTTTAAAAAATAAAGAAAGGATGGTAAAATAATGTGAGTTATTTAAATTTTTTAAAAGCTAGTAAAAAAAATACAACAAGTAGTGGATACCCTTTTGCAGCACCGAAAAAAAAGACAACCAGTAGTAGTTCATCTAGTAAGTACCCTTTTGCGGCACCAGTAAAAAAGAAGCCGGCATACCCTTTTGTGGCATCATCTGGAGGTCAGAGTGATAAAAAAATTGTCAGTGATCCTGAAACAATAGACGATATTAAAACGGAATTAAGCAAGATAAGGGATATTGATAAGGCAGAAGAAATTGAAATCGAAATTGAAAACTCAAAGGATGGTACATATACAGAAGAGGCACTTGAGGAAATCGCAAATAATGTGGCTGATTATACATTAATATTATCAAATCTTACGAGTATATTTTCTCCGTCAGAGGTTGATGTTTCGGTTTTAGCTGAGAAAGACTACAAAGATTCAGGAACGAAGTGGGAGGAAATGCGGTATCCTTTTTCTAAATCGTCTGCGTATCCTTTCGCTAAACCGTCTGCACTTTCAAAGTCACCTTTGTATCCATTCTCTAAACCGCCTGTATTTTCTAAACCAATAGAGCCGAAAGGTACAGGTTCAAGCTATGATAATTCTGGGTATAACTTGTTTGGGTCTATCGGTATTCCACAGGAGATTTTGGATGAGGGCACTTCTAAAGTAAGAGATTATGATTATCCTGGCTATGACTTGCCTCATTTTATTGGGGGTTATGATGATGAATCTGATTTAACACTAAGCGGTGACACTTTTCCTACTTTGACATGGGATTTGGAAGAAGGTGATGAGCTTTCTTCTGGTTTCGATCCTTTTAAAAAACGTGAAAGAAGTTTATTAGAAATTTTTGCTGAATCTTGGGAACTTGAAATTGGATTAGGGACTGGGTTGGGCTTAGGTTTTGATGCTCTTGGATTTAATGGAAGTATACTTGCAAAGGGTGATGCAATAAATTTGAAGCTAGATGATGGTAGATTGCTATTTGGCTCTAGATCAGTTGCAAAGGCACATGGTGGTTTTGAGAGATGGTCAGCGGGACCAAGTAGTGAGCAATTCATAGATTTTTTTAATATTTATGATGATAAAGATATAGAAGAGCCTATAGTTAAACCTATAGAGATAGACCCTCTAATAGGTTTTTCAGCAGAAGTTTATTTAGTGTATGGAGGGACTCTTTCATCAGGTTTAAATGCTGAAGAATTTTTAGAAGGAATAAGTGAGAAATATTTAGATTAGAATGGAGATTAAATATGTTAGATAAATTGAAAAACACAATAAGTAAAAACATAGTAAAAATTTTGCTATTGTTAAGTTGTATTATAACTATTGTTTCTTTGATATATGCACTAGTATATGATATACAAACACCTACCGTTATAGAGCGCGTAATATTTAATTCTGGAATTTTTATTCCTGCTATGATTGGGCTATGGATATATAGTAATAGAATAAAAGCAACAAGAAAAAGATTGAGTATAGTTATTAAATTTGGAATAATATATGTTCTTTTTACTTTTCTAGTTGTAATCATACTATCATTCTTGGGATACTAGTTCCATAATAAATTTTTAAAATTTAGGTTTCAGCTGAGAAAGATTACAAAGATTCAGCAACGAAATGGGAGGAAATGCGAGCGTATCATTTCTATAAATCGCCAGTACTTCCTAAGCCAACAGAGCAGAAAGGGATAGCTCGGCCCTGTAACAGCAAAATCATTTGGAGACGAGAAGATAATAAAGAGCATATAAAAAACTTGATTGAAACAACAATAAAAGAGTGTCTAAAAGACATTCATATATCAGCACCTGCAAATGAAGAAACTTCAAATCATGATGACGATAAAATCGACATTATGGATGGTGTGCTTGATTTTATGACCTCGTTCGATTAGCTCTCTGGGTCATATCATACTCTTGAGTAGACCCTGAACGGGCTGTAAAATATATAAGTCCCTATAGAAAAACTATGGGGACTTACACCTTTGAATCAATCAAGAAGTAAGTGCAGGATTCTTCTATCCGTTTCAATATCACGATATAAAAGTTCATAAACTATATTTTCCACAAAAACAGAATAGAAAACATCCACCATAGGTGTTAAAAAGAAAATGGATTTAACTAATTTAATAAAATCATCCAGTCTTTCTTCAGTTATATATTTTGAGATTTCCAACATATACTCATTAAGTTGAACCTCATCAGATAATTCATTAATGCGCCGCAAATCAGAATATTGAGCCTCGAAAAAATCTAAGATTTCATTTTGCATAAACTCATCAGCTAGTTCTATCGTGAGTGTAGAACTAATGGTCAATGTTTCTTGGTATGGATATTGGTTAGAGAGATAATATTGTTTGGCTTTTTCATAAAACGGATGATCACATGGCTTGGATTCAATGGCACATCTGCAGATTTTATAGAGTTTATTACTGGCTTCCTTTCCATAGTGCTCTGCATTATCGACTGCTTGAAATTTAGCCAGTTTCAGCAGTGCGATAACAAATTCATCAAAAATATATGCTTTTTCACGCATAGCGATTTTGATATCCTTGTAAGCGGTAAAGAACGCTTCAATTTTGGGGATATCGGTTGGCTTACACTTTTCAAAGAGAAAAGGTTTTAATAATTCTGTTTTCATAATTGTATCTAACCTTTCAAAATATATTTTGAAATAACAAAAGCGTGCTAGGTAATTCCCTTACACGAGCTCTTGTGTAGATACTAAAAGAAATGTATAATTGAACAAAGTTATAGTGTCTTTTAAAGATTGTGCTTGGGTGGTCTTGTCACCTAAAGTGCAGGGCTGAAATGTTGGTGCATTTCAGCCTGCTGTAGCTTTTTTATATTATTTCAGTGTGTCTACTACAACTTGGAAATGAGAATATGTCAAGGTGAAAGTTTAAATAACATAATTAAAAAAATAATAAACAATAAGGATTTTGAGAATATATATATATCTAGTACGATTCTATTTAGATAAACAGCCATTAACTATTGAATAATCGCGCAATTTCCGCCCTCTTTTTTTGCTTGATAAAGCATCAAATCTGCCTTTTCATAAGCTTCTTTAAAAGCTAAAGATCCTACCTCAAAATGTGTAAATGCACCAATACTTACTTCAATGGTAGGTAACTTACAAGTTACCTCATAATGCTGGGATTTAACCCTTTCAATTAATCGATTGCAAATACTCTGGCAGAGTTCTGTTGAACACTCCGCCAAAATAATACAAAACTCGTCTCCGCCAATGCGTCCAATTAAATCATTATTTCGAATACATTTTTTCATAGCATTTGCAATACCAACAATAACAGCATCACCAACAGGATGACCAAAAGTATCATTAATCCCTTTAAATCTATCAATATCTAAAACTATGATACTAATAGTTCCATGATTAAGCTTACTATACTCTCTTTCAAGAGTTTGCCTATTAAAAATCTGAGTTAATCCATCAAATTCCGCTTTTTCTTTTAACTCAAAATGTCGAACCATCTGATTTGTTACATTCCGAATAACAGCAACACTTCCTCTTTTTTTCCCATTTGCCATTAATAGATGATGAATCTTAATTTCATAATAGTTACTGCCTGTTAATGTATCAAATTGAAACTGATCAACAGAATCTTCAACACTATTATAAATACTTTTTAATGTATCCTTTGCAATTAAGCTACCAACCTCTTCGAAAAAAAGCGAAGCCGCAGTATTGCTTTCCATAAGCTTACCTTCCTTAGATAATACAACAATACCTTCTTCTAGGGAGTTAATGACCCAATCTTTTGCTAACGGAGATATGGATAAAAAATTATATTTAAAAACGCCAATATTTATAAAAATATAAGGTATACATAAAATAACTGACATTGGTACTGAAAATCCTAAGTCCTCAAACCAATATTGCTTAGCAACTAGCATTACTAGTGAAAGTAAAAAACCTAAAGAAATCATAACCACTTGCTTACGCATATTTCTGAAAGTTTTGGCTAAATAAACAAATAGCAGTACTGTTGCAAATCCAAATAAAACAAAACGAATTAAGACAAAAAAATCACCTAAATATGTGGATTTTACGATTAAATCAAATGCACTATTCGATTCTATCATATAAACTTCTGATCTTAGTAAGTGGTGAATCGGGTCAGTGAACAGTAAAATCATCGCAATAACGTTTAGAATAATGAACACTTGTAAGATTATTTTATGGCGTTTATTGTAAAAGTCTGTATAGACTATAACAAACCAATAATTAGCAACCGAAACAAAGGCCATTCCAAATTGAATTACATTGCGAAAAAGCACCTTCAAGTAAAAATTCTTGGTATATAGTTCGAAAATCGTACCAAGTGTCCATATTCCCATGAACAACATGGAATACATAAAATATTTCGCACACTTCTCATCTTTATTTTTATAGCTGAGTATCCCAAGTATGCTTACGATAATTAAAGATAAAACATTTAGAAATATATATACCGTCTGCATTATCATCCTCCATACTAGTTCATAAAATCAAATTCTTTAACTTAATATCAAAAAAAATATAGACTACTTGTCATCATATTTATTTAGATATATATATACTTCTTTTTCAACAATCTGTGATACAGATTCTTTTTATCCGTCCATCTGTGACAGCTTTTTGTTTAGTGCTTAATTTATTATAGGGTCTATTATACCATGGAGTATATCTAAAATACACCAAAAACAGTGCAAAGAATTCGACGTAGATTATGAAGCAATTGGAGAATAAGTACATGAGACGGAAAACGATATTAAGGTCGAAATGGATAAGATAACAGATGAAATCGAAGAAAAACTTTCATATGATAAATCGTATCTAGGACATTATCATACAGAAAAAGTTGCGGATGGGTTAAAGTTTTTATATAAGAGCATTGCTGAGTTTATATAAAATGAGTTGCATTAAATATATTTCATAAAAATTAAATGTTGTTTTGTTGACAAAGTGGAATAATAGGAATATAATAATTATAGGTAATACTGGGTATTACTTTTGCGGAGGTGGATAAAAATGACTACTATATCATTTAAAATAACAGAGCAAGATAATGAGCTGATTAGGAAGTGTGCAGAAATTAAAGGTATCAATCTTTCAGACTTTATCAGGACTGCTGTTATGGAGCAAATTGAAGATGAATATGACTTAGAAATTTTCGATAAAGTCTTTAAAACATCAAAAGGTGAAGAAACTTATTCTTTTGATGAAGTTAAAAGGGATGTTTTAGGCTAATGAAGTATTCTGTTAGATTTACAAAATATGCATTGAAACAGTTAAAAAAAATGGATAAAAAAGATGCTTCATTAATATTAGGGTATATCTCAAAACATTTGGTGGATTGTGAAAACCCAAGACAATATGGAAAAGCACTCACAGCGAATCACAAAGGTAAATGGAGATACAGAGTTGGTAACTACAGGGTTTTAGCATATGTTGACGATGATAAAATTGAAATCCTAGTTATTGAAATCGGTCATAGAAAAAGCGTTTATAAATAATAAACTTAAAAAATTTCACAGTTGTGTAAAACGAGCGGAAGATCTAATTGAATCTTTCGCTTTTATATTGCAAAATAATAATATTACAGATAGTACTATTAGTCAGAAAAATGAAAAAGTAAATTCCTTAAATCAACAAAACCTTTAAAATACAAGACTAAAGTCCATAATAATTAAATAAATAATCATTAAGATAGATGATTTAACAGGTTAAATTATGATTTGTATTAATTTCTTGTATGCCAAATATACACCCAGAAAAAGTATGTAAAACTAAATTCCACATGCTGAAAAATGCAAGATTAAATTCTAGCTGATAAAAACCATAGGTACTGGTATAATTATTTAAGCAAGTTAGTAGATAACATTACATCATCAGCTGGGACGTCTTGAAGTTGTAATAGTTTATGTAACTTGTTGTTTAGAAGCATTTTTGATAGCTTAAATGGGGTGCATCCGTTTAGGCTATCCCTTGCTTCGCTATTAATATGATTCATTATCAAAGTTGTATCTTCGCAAGATATATTCTCTAAACTTACTCCCTTTGGAATTATGAGTCTGATAAAAGTGTGGTTCTTTTCTATTCGTCCTTTTTGCCAAGAGCTATTTGGATTGCAGTAGAATAACTTTGTTCTTACTTCACCGTTTACATCACCTTCAAGGCGAAGCGGGTTCTGAAATTCAGCACCGTTGTCTGTAAGTATCAGTGGAAATAGTTCTATAAATACCTCTATACCAAGCTCTTTAGTTAGCCAATCAAAGGTACCAGATACACATTTAGAAGTCTTCTCAGCTAGCGGGAATATCAGCATTAAAGAGCAATTTCTAAATAGCATTGTAAGGAACACCTGAGAATCTCCTTGTTTACCGATAACAGTATCCATTTCCACAACAGAAATATCTGGACTCCGTTTTAAGAATTTGGTGAAATCATCATAGGTTCTTCCCTTGCGATACTCTCTAGCAGTAATACTAACCCTAGTGGGTCTTTTTCTCAGCTTATACCTTACACGCCTTCTCATATCAATATTCCTAGCTAAAAAAACTGATTTATCAATGTAGTTGTATAAAGTTCTTCTGCAAAATGGGATTTCATGAGCGTGATTGGCATAAATGTGAGCTAAGGATTGCCCTTGTTTTATCAACGGGGAAACTAATGAATCAACAACTGCTATATCAACAGGCGTTTGGTTAATTCCTTCTCTACAAGATATCAGTAAATCTTTATAGCAATCATCAGCATACTTAGCTGTGTAATGAGACCTTTTCAAAAAACAATTATACTTTTTAGTGCAACCATTACAGACATATGGCGGAGTATCTAATTTGTTGCAGCTTCTTGGTAGATAGTCAGTACAAATCTTTGCACAAGTGAAGTTAGGTTTGTGAAACATTTTACAAGGTTGTGTACAAAAAGTATCATCACATAGCATACGCTTAGCACAGCCAGAACGGTGCGTGCATGGAATATCTCTTCCGAACTCACTTCTAACATGATGAACTATATGTCTCTTTATTTCTTTTGATACGGTAGTTGGATCTTTCTTAATTTTCCTAGCTATATGGGCAAAACTCTCATTTTCTACAAGTCCTTTTTCTATGATGATTCTTTGAGATAAAGTTAGATGTTTGTTATTATATTTATTTTTTCTAGACATAGTTTTAACCTTTCCACATACGTGGCTTTATCAGCTAAAGCTATTATATTAAAATATTGTGTAATACTAAATTCTTGAACTATCGAAGTTACTATTGCACTACGGAATTTACTTTTTCATTTTTCTAGTACTATTAGTCAGAATGATTTACTAATAATGCTAAAAACAATTGTTCGCATATAAAATATATGATATAATGGTTTCACTGACTATATGAAGATATATAAGTAGAAACAACCTTTATAAAGCGATATTATGTTCTCTATAATTCGCATGCAGCACTAGCTATCATATCAGTTTAATGATATTGTGTGTGTAAAAACAACCGCAAAAGGAGCAAATCATATGTTTGAAAACAACGGAAAAAGAGCGTGGATTTATTACAGGCTTTCACGTGATGAAGATAAGGAGATGAACTCACTAACTAACCAAAAGGGGATTATTGAAGACTATGCGGTTAAGAATGGGTTTAAGATTATTGGTGAATCCTTTGATGATAATATATCTGGCATGCACTTTAATAGAGAGGGGATAGACGAAGTAAGAGCAGCTGCGATAGATGGAAAGATTGATGTGGTGCTAGTAAAAGATATGTCGAGGCTAGGTAGACATAGGCTGGAAACACCGCTTTTTATTGAGATGCTTAGAAAAGAAAATGTAAAGGTTATCTCGGTTACTGAAGGCGTTGATACATTTAACGAAAGTGATGATTTACACATTGCCATCAAACAATTTATGAATGATTTTTACTCCAAAGACATATCAAGAAAGATAAGATCAGGGTTTAAGCAAAAGCAAAGAGCTGGCATGGTGCTCATTCCGCCTTTTGGATTTAGAAAAGATTTGGTGTCTAAAGAAATTACGATAGAGGAAGAATGTGCGGAGATAGTAAGGCTGATTTATAAATTGTATATTGATGGATACGGACAAAAGCAAATTACAAAGTATTTGAACGATCATGAGTATAAATCCCCAAGCTATTATATGAAACTCTTTTACAATAGAAATATTGGTGGTGTTGGAATTACATCATACTGCCGAGAATATATGTGGAATAGCAAAACTGTTTATGAGATTCTGAAGAACAAAGCATATATTGGAGTCCTTGAATGTAACAAGACTTCTAACAGTTCTATTTATAAATATAATAAGTACAATGATGAATCTGAGTATATTGTGCACAAGGACTTTTACCCTAGAATTTTGAGTGATGAAGACTTTTATTTAACACAAGAATTAAAAACCAAGAAGTCTAATAACAATGTAAGAGCAAATAGCAATAAAAAGTTTCATAGATATGCTGGACTGATTAAATGTGGAAACTGTGGAGCAACATTTACAGCAAAAAGAAGAAAAGAATATATCGAATATGTTTGCAACAGTTATCATAGAAACGGAATAAAGTATTGTTCAGCACACAGGGTTAGAGAAAATTTCCTTGATGAAGTGGTGAATATTCAAGTAGATAGATTAAGAGATGTTGCAAAAGAAAACATTAAAATTGTTGAGGAGTTTTTGGACGATTATAGAAAACAAAAGGTGGATATTAAAAAAAGCGTAGAAAGCATGGATAATGAGATAATCACGCTAGAAGAAAATATCAAGCGAATGATTAGAGAAACCATCAATCATCCAGACCGAAAAAGATATCTTGATGCTATGATTGATGAAGATCAAGATAGGATTATGCAAGTGAAATCCCAAATAGAAAAAATGAAAAATACTAAAACGCTGGCGAGCAATACAAGCTTGGGCATAACAGAAACGGTGCTTTTGATAGAAGAAGCCCTTAAAGGCAAAATTGGCAATGCACATTTGCAATATCTAGTTGAAAAAATCATAGTAACGGAAAGTGATGAAGGTAAACTGGACTTAGAAGTGGTGCTAAATGTGCCATTTATCAACCATTACAGCAGACCAGTATCGCTGGACACCTATCGTGTACCCGAGGGGCAAAGTCCTGATGAGGATGCTATCACAGACGCTACCTCACCATGAGGGCCGTGTGTTGGAAACGACGTAAGAGTTCAAGTCTCTTTACCCGCACCAGCAGGTTGATCCTGCACCTGAAATCGCAAATCATCTTAGTTGGTTTGCGATTTTTTATTTGCTAATATATTGAAATAAACACTAAATGAACAAATGGATTAAACCAAAAGAAAAATTTCGAATATTATTTTTGCTAATTTTGATTGTTTCTGTGTCAATAAATTTAAAAAGAGTTTGTATATAATGATAAGACTGCTATGCGTTGAAAGTAAATATCATATCCGCATATTATTTATTTAAATAAAAAAATAAAAAAAACTAAACAAAATGACATTTATACCGATATAAATAATAAAGATGTACATGGACGTACATCAGAAACTTAATATATCATTTTAGTACAAGGATGTATTGCGGAAAAGCAGGTATAAAATCCAAAGGTTTCTTGTTACTTCGCAGCTATTCGTGTCGCTAGATATGGAATGGAGAATAAAATGGATATTGGAAAAGTAGGCAACAATGTAATCAACATGGTAGATCATAACTCAACTCAAAAAAAAGCACAGGAACAAACTGTACCACAATCTGATGTGATTTTAGATTTACACACCGATAAATCTGAAAAAAATCAGGAACTAGTTACTTATACTAATCCTATGAACGCAACAAACAAACAACTTTGGGAACAATACTCGAAATTTACAAACAAACAGATAGGAAAGCAATTAGGTAGTATAAAATCATATATTCAAGGATTCATGGATGGCTCGCCTAACAAGATCGTTGATGTTGAAGAACTTGAGAACATGCTCTGGGAAAAATATGGTATTGATGGCGACCTTAATCCTGTTCATGTAAAAGATGGCGGGAAATACAGTGCTGAGAATCTTTCTGACACATTTGTTCAGTTCGCTAAAAATCTATCTGGTGGAGACTCATCAAAGGCTGATTTGTTGTTGGATGCGGTGAAAAAGGGATTTGAGATAGCCAAGGAAGCTTGGGGTGGCGAGTTACCTGAAATATCACAGCAAACATATGATTTAACTGTCGAAAAATTCGATGCATGGAAGAATGAGGATGCCGAATAGAGCTGAATCATAATCTATTATCAATTAAAGAAGCAACCAGATATGTTGCATAATTTTTATGTACCTTAAATTCAAAAACATAAACAATATTAAAGATTAAAATATATTTTTAAATTATAGCACTTATGCTTTTGCATAGGTGCATTTTTCATATATAAGAAAAGTAGATTTATGTCAATATCTGCATATACAGTATATTAATATGCACTATTTTATGCTTTAATTCTAAACTTAATCATATTTGTATTTGGTTAGTATAAAAGCTTTAGTGCAAAATCACTTGTGTAAATAAAATTACATATATTTCTTGTTATGTGGTATAATTATAGTAACTTGTAGTGATCACTAAATATTGAATGGAATTAGATTTACTTGGAAGGAGTTGTTGCATAGTGAGAGTACTCTACGTAGGAATGGCTAATAAGTTTAGCTCAACATTATCAGAGGTGATGATAGGAGAAGGTAATGAATTTTCTATCATATCCGCCAATACATATAACTCGAAAAACAAACCAAAAGTAAAACACAAAAAATATGAATACCCCAATTCTTTGATGGCTTTACAGCGCATTTTAGCTGAAGCACATCCAGAGGTTGTTATTTATGGCGGGGATATGCTTGGCGACCATTTGTGGGAAGATAAGGAACAAAGAAAAATATACCATGTTTCATTGCTTGACTTATTAGAGTCTGTTCAAGCAACTGGTTTTAAGAAATTTATCTTTTTATCTAGCACAGAGGTTTATCAAACTGACAGTACAAATAAAATTAATGAAGAGTCAGAACAATCACCAACTTCATTAAAAGGATTATGGTGTGTTCAAGGAGAGATGTTATGTCGTAAAATGATTCAAGATGATTCATTGGTCATTATGCGTGTCGCATCAATGTATGGATATACACATTCATGTAAGGTAGATGATATCGTTTCAAGCACTATTGAAGATGTATTAAGCGATCGTCAGATCATCACTTATGATAACAAAAAACACACGTTAATACACATTCACGATGTTGCAACCGCTTTGGCGCAAGCAGTAACATTTTCTGAAAAAGATGTATATAATATTGCTGGCGATAAAGCATATACACGTCGTGATTTGCACCACAATTTAACAACTATTATCAATGAAAAACCATCTGAAGAAAAAGAATTGGGACAAGTCGCTGTTTCTCAATCTCAAATTGATTCTTCAAGAGCAAAAAACGAATTTGAATGGATGCCAAAAACAGAACTTAATAATGTAATAAAGAGTTGTGCTGATGAGTATCAACATGAAAACAAAAAAGAGATAACGAAAACAAGCAGTAGAAAAAAATATGTTGAATTTCATGCAAATAATGAAGTTATAGCATTACTTGAAAATCTTGTTTTATTTGCATTGTTCGTTGCAATGGTTCAATTATGGAGTGATCACTATATTTTTCAAAATATAGCACTCATGTGTATATATGTCGTGCTTGCTAGCGTTGCATTTAACATTAGACAGTCAATTGTTGCAATTATACTTGCCAGTGCTTTTCATATGTATTTAAATTTCATGGATAGTGGAAACTTCTTGATGGCAATATTGCGTATCGAAAATTTAGCAGTTATTTGTCAGTATATTTTAATAGGAAGTGTTGTTGGTTATGCTATTAATTATTTCAAATTGATACTTTTGGAGAAAAAGGATGACGTTGAATATATCAGTGCCGAGCTTGCAGATGTTAAGCAGGCATATAACCAAATTACTCAGATTAGAAACGAATACCAAGAACGTTTGCTCTCATCTGCAAACAGCTTGCCAAGACTTTACAATATGATTACTGCTTTAGAAAAAACTGAAATTGAATCGGTATATCTGTCCGCAGTAGAAGTTATAGGCAAACTAATGAACTCTAATACAGTGGCAATTTATATCCACAAAAAAGGTTATCTTCGATTGATGGAAAGTTCTACGCTTGATACAAAAATCGGTGAAACTCGAAGTATTCGCCTAGATGAATATCCTCAAATGAAAGAACAAATCTTGAAGAGTGGAGTTTTTGTAAATCATGATGCTAAAAGAGAATATCCTGATTTAGCAAGTGGTGTATTTAAAAATAATAATTTGATTGCAATCATAGCTATTATGGAAGTTGAATATAGCCAAATTACATTATATCAAACCAATTTATTGCGTACAATATCACACATGATTATGGCTTCACTGGATAGAGCGAATTCATTTATCAGTCTAAAAGAAGATTTTCGATTTGTTAAGGGAACAAAAATCATTGCGAGTGAAACTTTTGAACAGTTATTGAGCATTAGAAAAGATGCAAGAAAGCACCATTTTTCAGATTTTCTTTTACTGAATATTGAAAATAAACGAGAGCTTACACCTATTGAGCTGGACATTACGCTAAGTCCACATTGTCGTGAAAATGACTATGTATGCGTTGATAAGGACAATAATTATTACATGCTATTATCAAACGCTAGTCAAGATGATGCGAAAAAGATTATTGAACGTTTATCTGAAGCGGAATTTACAGCAAATATGTCAGCATATTGAAAGGCGGATTATTATGAAGTTTTTTGATATTTTACTATATGGATGCATCATAAATGCTGTTTCAGCTATAATCTTTAGCGTGCTTTATTATAAAAGACGAAAAACAAGGGCAATATGTCTCGGAACAATGATTCTATTTCTTCCAGGATTAGGATGGTTTATGTTTGCTTTAAGCGAATTATTTACTATGATAAAATTAAAAAGGACACAATATGATATAACTGATTTAATCACACATTCAGAAGTGGCAGAAATGGTGAGAAGACCAGATTTAACAAGAGAAATGAACATGGTTCCACTCAGTGATGCAGCTGCAATTAGTCAGAATACAGACAAACGAACTTTGTACTTAGATCTTTTAAAGATAGATTTGCTTAAGTATTCAAAGTATTCAATGTCATTGTTGAACGATAGGGACTCAGAAACAGCACATTATGCTGCTGCTGCAATAATGGAATCAGTACGAAAAATGAGGACAGTAGTTAAAAATACATCACAGGCATATCGAGCTGATAAATCTTCGCAAGATAAACTATTTGCATATCTCGATGCTTTGATTAATTTGATTGATTCTGGACTACTATCTATCAGAGAAACTACACGATTTGAAAAAGAATATGTAAACATTGCACAAGAAAAATTATTTGGTGGTACAACTATTGCGCGTGAAGCGGATTACGTGATGTTGATACACTGTTTTATCAAGCAATCCGATCTAGATAAAGCGGAGGGTTATGGTATACAATTTGTAAACCAATATGAGATAGAACGTGCATATATATTACTACTTAGTATTTATTATTTGAAAAAAGATGCAATAATGTTACAGGAATATTTGAATAAGTTGATTGCTTTGCCTATTGAACTAAGCGTTGTAGGCATGAATCTCGTAAACTTTTGGCGGGAGGATTTATAATTGCAAAATAATTCAAAGTTTTGGATCCTATTAAGCATAGTCTTTTTAGTAGGTGTTGCTTTTATAATTTTAAATGTTTCGATATTCAGCAACGTAGTAAAAGACGTCAATG
>JMSV01000030.1_pt1 | contig 47160 bp, 41 predicted proteins | sample 179021 | NCBI WGS metagenome assembly JMSV01 (sample SAMN02769581, study PRJNA246767) | bioreactor metagenome | isolation source: Culture-2 Bioreactor Bmz derived from microbial biomass from the upper 2 cm... | place: Germany: Bremen | collected day 87 after inoculation | reverse complement strand
AAATATTACCAAGTTAGACCGAAGTATAATTGTTTCGTTAGTTGATAGAATAAATATTAACAATGAAAAAAGTATCAAGGTAATTTTTAAGCATCAAGATCAATTTGAAAAAATCCGTTCTATATTTGCATAACTTAATAATATTTGAAACGATAAAAGCACATTCAATAATGAATGTGCTTTTAATTACAAAATATCAAGACTTTTTACGTCCTAATATCCAATGTGGTGCCGAAAGTTCGAAAGATTTTATGGGGACACGCCTTCATCATATTATGAATTTGCTATCAAATAGATACCCTCGCCATGAATTCAGGTCACTATCTAATTAATATTTTCCCCAAACAACAAAATAAGTGTTTTGTTCTCATTGTATAAATCTTTAAATTTATCTCACTGTTTTCAACCATGGTGATAGAATCAACCTAGACTTCTTAAGCCACATATTTATTTAAATGCATCTATTAAACTATAGTATAAAAGACTCTCTTTTATAAGTGCTTGAAGATGGTTGAAGCTGATCAGAATTGCTTTTCCATTATCTCGATATCATACATCATGATTTGTTCTTTTCCATTTAAATCCATTAAATAACTCATCAAAATTATACTTTTACACAAATATTGTGACATTTTCAAAAAATGTATGACGCCTCGATTTTACAATTCGCTAACTATTTCAGAAGATTATCCGATAAATCCAGTGCACTATATATCACATCATCCATGTCATAGTATCTGTATTCAGAAAGTCTCCCCCCGAATACTACGCTTTCCTCCGCATCAGCAAGCTGCTTATATTTCAAATATAGTTTGCTGTTCTTCACATCATTAACTGGATAATAAGGTTCATCACCAATTGTCCAATCCATAGGATACTCTTTTGTTATGATAGTTGTTTTATCATTATCGGTCTTTTCAAAATGTTTATGTTCTATTATTCTTGTATATGGAATCTTATACTCATTGTAATTCACAACTGCGTTTCCTTGATAGTTATCTATGTCAAACTTTTCGTTTTCAAACTTTAAACTTCTATATTCGAGTGTTCCAAACTTATAATCGTAGTATTCATCAATCATACCTGTAAATAGTACTTTTTCCGATTCACCCAGCAGTTCCTCTCTGTGCTCATAAAAATTTGTATTCAATCTCAGGTCTATACCCTCAAGCATTTTCTCTACAATTCTTGTATATCCACCGATTGGTATACCTTGATAGTTATCATTAAAATAGTTATTATCATATGTAAATCTTACTGGTAAACGTTTAATGATAAAAGTTGGCAGCTCTTTTGCAGATTTTCCCCACTGTTTTTGTGTGTAACCTTTTATTAGCTTAGTATAAATATCTTTTCCAACAAGTGAAATTGCTTGTTCTTCCAAATTCTGCGGATCCATTATCCCAGACTCTTTTACTTGCTTTTCTATCATTTCTTTTGCTTCATTGGGGGTTTTCACTCCCCACATTTGGTTAAAAGTGTTCATATTAAAAGGAAGATTAAAAACTTCATCCTTATAGACTGATATCGGTGAATTTGTATATCGGTTAAAAGTAGCAAACTTAGAAACGAAATCCCATACTTTTTTGTTGTCTGTATGAAATATATGTGCTCCGTATTTATGTACATTTATATTATCAATATTTTCTGTATAAACATTACCAGCTATATGACTTCTTTTTTCTATGATAAGGCATTTCTTGCCCTTTTGTTTTGCATTATAAGCAAATACTGAACCAAATAACCCAGAACCTACTATTAGGTAATCGTACTTTTTTGTCATTATAGCTTACCAATCCTCTTTTAATTATCCTAAAATCCTTTATTAGTTAAATTTACATTTCTATTTTATGTCAAGTTTATTGAATTCACTCCACCTTAGCTAGTTATGAAAGCTATTTAGGACAAAGATCACCCTTAGTACAACCTTTAAGACTTTTGTTATAAACACATTAGAAAGTCCATCTTCTTTTTTGTTTCTATGACTAATTTATGCGGAGTAAATTCCTTTATTTCCCCAAAAATCTATGAATCAAGTTGAGATTGTTTTTCCGTCAAAGTCAATTTAGAATATATATTTTCTCTATTTCCCAAAGCATAATTGTATCCTAATAATAAAGTAGCTCCATGCCCATAGTTAGACTTTGTTAGTACTTTTAATTTTGGATAACTTTTCTCTAATTCTAATTGTTTGTTATATGCTCCATCATTGCTATTACTAACCTAGAATCATCATCACCAGTTTTTAAATATAGTATATTTTAAACTTGTTACAATTAATAATGATATCATTAATTCTTTCCTAGTACTCACTATCTCTTCGATCTCATTAGTGATAGTGACTTCATCGATCAAGGTTTAATAGTTCATTTGTCTATTGCAATCAACAGTTAGAAATTCAAGCATAGACGTAGTTATTTTATTTACGCATATATCTCTTAATATTAATTATCGAAAACTTGAATAATGCATTAAATGAGTATGATATGAATATCAGTAAAGTCCTTAGGAACCCAAGTTTTTCGTATTTTCTTAATACCAAATACTTATTTTTCGCCGCTTCAATTTTGTTATAAGACCGTCCCCTACTATGCAGCCTATATTTCACCAAATCATCTGATATGCCTTGTGCTGAATATCCGTTTTTTAAAATAGTCAGCCAAAAGTAATAATCCTCATGAGCAATTCTCCTATCCATTTTTAATGAATTACTAATATCAGCTTTGAACGCAACAGTTGAACATCCAATATAATTATTTTTCAATAAAGATTCATAATCAGCCTTTTCTTGTGTTTTATAAATGAAATCAATAGGTTTTGATTTTTCATCTATATATGAATATGATGAATAGCAAAAATCAACCTGGTTCTCTTCCAATATTCTATATTGCACTGCAAGCTTGTTTGGCAACCATATATCATCACTATCAACAATAGCTATATATTTACCTTTAGAAATTCCAAATCCTTTATTTCTGGAATACGCAACCCCAAAATTTCTTTCGTTTTTATACAGTCTCCATTTTTTATTATCAACAATAAGTTCACTGACAACATCCACCGTATTATCTGTTGAACCATCATCAATAATTAATACTTCATAATTTCTAAACGACTGGTTACCTATGCTTTCTAAGGTCTCTAAAACATATTCACTACTATTATAAGTCGTTACTATAACAGAAAAATCAATTCTACTAATCTTCGTAGATAAACTACCCAAAATAACACACCTGCAATTTCACCTTCATTTTTCTTATGCTAGCGTTACAACGATTTTAAAGCGCAACATGCTATTTCCTATGTAATATTCTTTTGATAGATTTCACCAATCCATATTCTCTTATAAGATTTAAGTATTTCACTGTTTTTCTTTCAATCACATTGTCAACAATAGTATCAACCATACTAGGATTTACCGCCTTAGAATCATTTGATAATATATTACCTTTATTCAGAGCCAATTTTTCCAATCTATTATATATTTTTGTTATAGTAGTAATAGTCTGTTCATGCTGCACATATCGCTTAGCCTTAGATATATAGAAAAAAGCACTATCATATAACTCATTTTGCTCTAAGAATAATGCAATAGCAATATTCTTCTTACTCATATTAGTATCAGGAGAATTTAATCTTTCAGCAAGAATACTAAATTTTTCCTCTTGAAGTTTGATATTCTTTATAACGTTTACTTTATGCAATTCAACTGGATTGTCAACGATAAAACTATAATTTATCTCAATCCATTTTTGCAAATAATTTAAAGAACATTTACTCTCATCACTCAATCTTTCATCATCTTGCTTACAAACAACATAGTTATATACTAACTTTTTGACAACATCAGAATAATCATTATAACACTCAGATATATCTAAAATATATTGGTCATCAAATGATAGATCCTCATACGTATCTGTTATAGGCTTATTACAGTAATCAATACCATAATTACTTTTCAGAAACTCACTATCTTGTCTCGACATCTCCCATATTCTTTCTAATGTAGGTTTATCTACCATATATTTTTTGCCGCTAATACCTTTAATCGATAGTAAGTCCCCTTGAAACCTCCCTTTAGATATAGGATTACCTTTTTCGAAAGTAAACAAAGGAATTTCTTTATTAATATATCGGATTAAATCAATAGCTCTGTCGGATGATGACGGATTACTATTTACTGCTTCAATATAATTTATTTCGTCGTTAACTTTTAAAACTTTTTGAAAGAAGAAATCTACAGGCCCCGATTTATAACTACATGCAGCCTCAAATGGATACACTTCAACATATTCACTACCAAATACCCCACCATACTTTGTTATAACTTCCTCAAAAACATTGTACTCTGGTCTGTTAGAAAAACTTTCATATGTATATGTCTCGTCCCTAATAATTTGTTGACAATCAGACACCCAATACGAAATTGGATTTCTTACAAATGCAATTATTCTAAATCTCCTAATGTTGTACTTTTCTTCAAAAAAGACTTTTATATCTTCAATTTCATCAGATCCCAACCAAAACATAGCCTCTCCAGATATCAACAATGAAGTAGCATCAGAATTCTTTATATTTGATTCTAAGATATTTAAATTATACTCGTTAAATATCTCAATATCTTCTATGCTCCTGTTATGCCTTTTATGAATGTGAAAATCCAGACTATTTCTAGAAAAGCAACTGAACATTATACCTCCATTATTAGTCCTCCATCCTTTTGGAATAAGGATGTTGTTGTTTTCTAATGCATTTAGGTTCTCGACTAATGTTTTTTGTATGCTTGTCGTAGCAGTTTTAGGTGCTCCAATATGTAATATTACCTCTTCAACCATTTGTTCTGTCCCCGATCTTCAAATACTTTTCCCAAAAAACAAGATTTGTAACCTCTTCAACTCTTTGTCTATACTCTTTTATGACCTTTTTGTGCCTAATCATATATTTAAAACATAATTCTAAAAATTTTAAGTATATAAGTATCATTTCTTTATTTTGTCTAATAACATAAAAGCCTTTTTTTGAAGCCTTATCATAAAAAAACACTTTCTTTATTCTATAAAAGTTGATAACTTTCGGCATCGTCAACGGAACAATTTTATTTATATACTCGTTTCTTCCTCTTTCAATCGAAAAAGTCTTTCTACATTTAAGTAAATATCCATTCATAGTCATCATTCGAATAATTCGTCGGAAGCTATGTTCATTTTCATTTATTGTGTTATATAATTCTTCTTGGTTAAATTGACACTTTGTATCGTCTATGTTGACCATTTTATATCCATCAGCCATCAAACTTTTATGAAGACTTTCAGCATCAGAATTAAGCAAGAAATCTATACCTTTAAGATAGTCATACATTCCCTTCATCACTAGATAGGCATCCTTATATCGATAGTAAACCACATCTCTAGTTATTCTTCTAAACAACAATTTTAGCACATGAGTCCAAGAGTGCTTTGGGTAATGAACTGAATTAACAATACATTCATTTCGAGTAATGTAATAATTAACCCAAGAAGAATATTTATTCTCAAAAGGTTCATGCCATACACATATTCCGTTAAACGTTAATACTTTTTTCTTGTTACGCAAGCCATATTCTACATCATCACCCCGAATAAATATAGGTAATGGAAGATTTTTATCGTTTATATAAGACAATGGCATACAACAGTACCACCATGCATTGTATTCAATGTGTTCGTCAATACTATTTCTTAATACTTCTTTTGATTTTGATAAATCTATTCCTTTTTTCAGAGATTCGATCAAACCAGCATTCCATATAGCACCACTTTCAATAAGTTTTGTTTGAAAGTCAAGCCTTAGCATGCTTCCACCTATCGTAGAATCCTTGAACTCATCTTTGATCAATCTAAGAATGTTAATTGTCCTCTTCAAAGATTCCGGACTGATAACCACATCATCGTCCATAAGCAATATATGACTAGTATTCCCCCTATCTTTAATCGCTTCAATCATTCCTCTAGTAAACCCACCTGCACCTCCTGAATTGATGTTTGGGATAATTTTTATTTTATCATTTTCATATTTGTTTTTATCTAAGTATTCTGCATTATCAATAATATTAAGCTTTATTTTATCCAAGTAATTTGGATCCGAAAAAACTGAGTTATTTAATATATCACAATTTTTCTGTATAAAAGCCTCTCTTTTATATGTACAGATTGTCAAAGCCATTTTAACATCATTGATTTTATCAACTTCGATTTTCGTGTAGAACTTTCCTCCTTTAAGCATTGCGCTATTGCTTAATGGTACAATTTTAATATAACACAATTGTTTTTTTACAATTGGCAGTTCTAAATTCACTTCACTTTCTCCGTCAGATTTTAATGTACATGCTAATACAGTTTTATCAATAATTTCATCATTATATACCTCTTTATAGCAAAAAAATAGATTTATCTTCCCTGTTAATTTTAGAGATAAATGTATGTTAGTTATATTCGTATACTTCATGAGTTTTTCTACTTCTATACTGTTCATATAAGTATCGAACTTAAGTGTTTCATTTTTCTTAATTGTAATATACCCTTTCTTGCCTAAAACACTAAATTCGTAAGCTTTTTTGCTTTTCGCTCTAAAATATAAACTACTATCGAAACAGGTTTCTACACTTGGGAATATAATATTTTGTATTATTATCTTTTGATCCATATCTATCACCCTTCAAACACCCTAAACTTTAACATCCCTTATATTCATTTCTCTCGCTAACTATTCTCATTATACATTTTTAGTGCCTTTTCAACGTCGCCATCAAACACTATTTTCCCATCATTTAAATACACTACTCTTGTGCAAAATTGTCGAATTTGCTGCTCTGAATGAGAAGAAAAAATTATCGTCTTACCAGATTGAAACATTTCCCTTGTTTTCTTTGCCGATTTCCTTTTGAAATCCTTATCTCCAACTGCAAAAACCTCATCTACTATCAGTATGTCGGGGTTAGTAAAAACCGCTAGTGCAAAACCCAACCTTGCTCTCATACCAGATGAATATGTACTAAAAGTTATATCGAAATACTCTCCTATATCTGCAAACTCAATTATTTCATCAATTATATTGTCCACATAATCTTTGCTCAGACCCATCAACTTAGACTTATAGTATATATTTTCCCTGCCAGTATATTTATTGTTGAAGCCCGCTGATAGGTTTATTAACGATCCTACCTTACCATCTACTTTTATATCCCCATATGTAGGAAAAGTAATACTTGCAATGAGCTTCATAAGCGTAGATTTACCAGCCCCGTTTCTCCCTATAAAGCCAACTACTTCCCCTTCATTCACAGTAAAGCTGATATCATCAATTGCTTTTTTAATCGAACTAAATCCCTTATTTGTCATAAGCCAAATAAGCCTTTTAAAGTCTTTGTCAAAAAGATAATAGTACTTTTTAAGATTTTTTATTCTAATAACCTGTTTCATTTCCACCTACATAAAATCCGCATAGTAATTTCTCATTTTGTACTGAATAAACGAACCGTAAACAAACATAGCAGTACATACAATCCAGAAATACACTGTATAAACTTTCGATATTTGATAGCCGTTTGCAAGGGCATTTCTAAACCCTAGTATTATATAAACCATCGGATTCAATTTAATTAACACTTCAATAAATCTTCCTCTTCCAAGCCTTTGAAAACTCCATAGAATAGGCATAAAAAAGAACAATATTCGAGTGAATGCTAAATACAATTGAAAAAAATCTCCACTGATTGCAATGAAAGCCGATACAACGAGGTTGTATGCAATCATAAATATCAGCATAGAAAGAAAATAGTACAAGAATAAAAGCGGTTTAAATAAGTTAATATCACCAAATAAAAATATCACTACAAACGGTATAACTAATGTAAAGCTTCTTTTGATAAATATTGCAACAACTTCAATAGTAGGGATTATAGTAATTGGAAATTTAATGCTATTTACTATATCAGAATTCGTCAAAATAGCAGTTGAACCACCATTAATTACTTCATTAATAAAATTCCAGGGCACTATTCCCGTAATCAAATAAAGAATAAAGTTCATACCATCAACTTCTTCTTTTCCTGAAATCATGTATTTGAACAATATAAATGAAGCAAAGAAAAAAACATCTCTTAAAAAAATCCATCCTAATCCTAAAGAAGTGCTTTGAGTCTGTTTTTTTGCATGTGATACTCCAACATCGAATATCCTGCTTAGATTATCTACATGTTCTTTTGTTACATATTTGACCGAGTTATATAGTTTCAATACCCCAAACTCCAAATTTATTTGTTTACTTCTTTTAAGATTATATCAAGCCTAATGCATTATATCCTTAAGTATATTATACACTTTCATCTTTTTAATAGCAACATAAGTAGAACCATTAACGCCTAATAAATGCAAAGCTAAATTTATCCAATACTGCCAAAAAGAAAACATACTTAGTTTTTCATCTTCTTTTCTTACTTTTTTATACAGCGTATTTGCATTACATCTTCCTTCTTTCCTACTCCTATTTTTAATCAAAGAAGTAGTATAATAAGATAATAATATTTCTCTTAACTTGTAAAAATAATACTTTCTCACACTATTAGAATCTGCTGTCTCAAGAGTTCCATACAATCTCCAAAATGAGTTCTCAATCATTTCTAAATTCATCACTAGGTTCTCATCTGATGTACTTTGATTTGAATTGTCAATTGAATACTGATATAAAAAAATATTTAAAGGTAAAATTGTTTCAGCAAACTTAAAAGGTATGGTTGCATATTCTTGGTCTTCATAAAAAACATTTTCAGCTAATTTCATCTCACACTTTCGGTAAAAATCTGTGCAGTAGATTACACCATGAAAATTACAACATCTTCTGCTTGACTTTCTGTGTTTCATAAAGCTCTTTATCGAATAACTTCGTTCAAAAGCAATCCCCTCTGTAACCCAAGCTTTTTTTTGACCATCAATCAAAGATACAGTATGAAAATTAGTCAACACAATATCAGAGTCATTATTCTCTAAAACTCTTAATAAATTCACCAATCCATCTCTATCAACCCAATCATCTGAATCCACAATCTTTAAAAATTTCCCGCTTGCTTTCTCTGTTCCTACATTAATTGCTGAACCATGCCCTCCATTTTTCTTATCTATTACAAGAAATATGTCAGGATATTTTTCCACATATACTTTTGAAATATCAAGAGTTTTATCTGATGACCCATCATTTACAATTATTATTTCAATTTTATTCATATAATCACAAATAAAAGAATCTATACATTTTTTTATGGTTTTTTGTGAATTATATGCGGGTATGATCACCGATAAAACTTTTCTTGCTTTCTCCAAAAAAATATCCTTCCATTATAATTAGTTAAAAATTCTCTTTAATGCTTAAATAGATTGAAGCATTTTCCCCGAACCACGTTATATATTAATTGCGACTTTATAACGGTTACTCCAAGTCTTATACAAAAACCCTTATAAAATCTAATACTCTAAATTGAAAATTGATTCTACTGTTCTTCTACTGGGGTGGTTTGCGTTATAAAAATCCCACCTATCATAAAGCTCATATTTATGGGGGTTATAAGATCCAATTAGTTTAATACCATTATCACTAGTATATTCTATTAAGTATTCTTCTGTTTCATTTACAAAAGGCAAATGTATTGAATAATGTTCAAAAGTATATGGTGCAAAAGGAGCAATAAAAAATATGACTTCTATTCCATCGGCTTGTAGTTTTGAGACAAGTAATTCAAATAACTGAATGCTATCCTCAGAAATATACGCATCAACATCATCCTTGCAAAATTTTAGTGAATTTCGAGTATACTTGATTGTTTGTTTTTGAATTTGCTCATATGCGTTTCCTGCGCCATTTGCATATCCCTTGATAATCATATGTCCATCAGGCTCTAGTAAATTATATTCAAGTTTATCATTAGTGTTGCCCTTATAAATTTCTATAGATTTATTACTTACATATTCATCACTTTTTAAGTAGCGATAATTCTGTTGGAAGTATGACGGAGAAAAAATATAAGAATAATTATCAAATTTAGAAATAAAACTTTTTTCATTGTTTTTCATTTCACACTCTAACAAGTCCATCATATAATCGTAAGACTCTTCATCGAATCCGCGTTTTGAATTTTTTTTAAACCATCCATTAAATAAAGGATGTGTTACTTCAAGTATGATTTTTTCCGGTAATTGATTTTTTTTATATATAATACCAGTAAATGCAATTATATCATTCAGATTTGCAGCAGCAACAGAAAAGTTAAAAAGCGTTTCATTTTTGAACATTCCACTAGTTATTTCTCTTGATCTGCTTGCACCTAAAACTATTATATCTGTTCCAGCTACCTCATTATAAAAATAGGGCAAAAAATTTCGCTCATCGTAATTTGGAGGCACTTTAATTGTATTGTCATCATTAAGTTCCTTTATTATTTCATCAAACAACATATTATGGTATAATTGAGCACTATCAATATTATAATTGAATACCCCTATTATAGACATAAGCGGCAATACTAGTGCTATAATTTTAAAAACTAGTTTTTTCATATCAACCTCTAAAACTGAAAATATATAAATTCCAACTCTTCATATACTGAAAAGAATAGAATTGATCCTAAAAAGATAAGGTAAATACCGAATCGTATAACTGCATTTTGTTTTTTTAATATGTCTCTATACAAGTCGTATTTATACTGCATTATTTGAACTAGCTCTAAAACTAATAAGGAAATAATAATTACCACAAAGTCAAATTTTTGCACAATCACTCGAATACTTTCTTTTATAGAAGTCATATCAAAACTAAAATTATAAAAGTATTTTATAATACTTTTATATATTAACACTCCATCCTTAACACTATTAGCTCTAAACAGAACTACACAAAAACAAAATATTATAAAAGTATACAGTATTTTCAGACCATTACATAAATTTGAGATTTTTTTTAGTCTTAATAGCCGCTCAACTTTCCTCATCTGCTTTGAAACAATCAATTCTACAATTACAATAAGACCGCAAAGCAAGCCAAATACAATATAATGCCATGCAGCTCCATGCCACATTCCCGAAAATGCAAATACAATAAGTATACATTGTATAGTTCGTGCAAAAATATTTTTTGTATTTAGTTTTTTCTTGTTTCTAAATAATAACGGCTTATACAAATAATCTTGAAACCAATTCATTATAGACATATGCCATTTTCTCCAAAGCTCAGTATAGGACTTGGAATGAAAAGGTCTATCAAAATTTTCTTGTAATTTAACACCCAAAATTCTAGATGCACCAATAGCTATATCTGAATAACCAGAAAAGTCGCAGTAAACCTGATAAGCAAAAAATACAGTTGCCATAATCAGCTGTAATCCATTATATTTTGAAGGATCGCTGTATACAACATTGACGATCATACCCAACCTATCAGCTATGACCATTTTTTTAAAAAATCCCCACGCCATTCTTCTTAAACCACTAGTTATTCTGTCGTAATCAAAATTGTTTTCGTGCTTTAATTGAGGTAATAATACTGATGCTCTTTCAATAGGTCCTGCAACAAGTTGAGGAAAGTAAGTAACGAATAATGCAAAATATCCAAAATGCTTCTCTGCCTCTTTTTTCCCTCTATATACGTCTATTGTATAACTAAGCGTTTGAAAAGTATAAAAGGAAATACCTATAGGAAGCAGCAAGTTTGATTTAGGCAAAGAAAATGAAATATCAAGAATCGTTGTAATATAAGTAATCGTTTCTGCAAAAAAATTAAAATATTTAAATATGCATAACATACCTAAGTTTATAAACAAGCTAAAAAACAGATAGGTTTTTTTTAAGCTTTTAGTAGCTTGTTGTTCTATTTTTATAGCACAATAATAATCAACTACTGTGGATAGAAAAATCAATATGATATAGATAGGATTCCACCACATATAGAAAAAATAACTGGAAAATAAAAGCAATTTCCACCTATGTTTAAATGGAATAAGCAAACTCAAAATCACAACAATAGGGAAAAAAACAATAAATTCGAATGAATTAAAAAGCATGATTTTTCTCCAAAATATATCCAACACTTACATCGGTTAGGTCATTCCATTTTGTATAATCAGGCTGTTCAAAAGATATTTCGATTTTATCAAGAATACTAAATCCACAATCACTTAGTAGCATTTCAACTTGCTTAGTATTTTTAAATAGAAATATATGGTCTGGAGCTGGAGAGTTTATAGCAGTTGAAATATAACATTTTCCAGTAGCACTTAGTAGATTATATATTTTAGTTAACATCTTTGCTGGGTTTTCTACATGCTCAAGCACTTCACCACAAGCAATAAAATCAAACTTTTCTGTTTCCTCAATATCAAAAAGATTTTTCTCTTCCAAAGATACTTTAGTGCTTAGATTGTCTGAATAATTCAAAAGGTTCTTTGTCATTTGCAATGAAGATTTAGAGATATCAATTCCTCTATATGAATTAAAGTTCCCAGCTTTCACAGCCTCATTGAAAAAAAGACCATGCCCTGGTCCTATTTCCAAATATTTATCACCATAAAAATCAGATATAGTATTTAAATATAACTCAAAAAGGCATATGTGATTAGAATTAAACAAGTTACTTAGACAAAGCCATACATTATAATCGAACATTAAATTCTCATTAGAATAAACATTCATTACTGCATCCTGCATTCTAGATAATCTATATTTCTTATGCTTTAAAAAAAAATACTTTTCTTCTATTAATTTTCTCACCATTCCAGCCCAAGCTTTTGCAATATCCTCTAACGATTTGCCTAAACTTTTGTAATGATGTTCAAAAAAACTAAAGTACTGCTCTGCTCTATTCTTTTGACTATGATTTAGTTTTTCAAATCTTTCGCTTACTACCCTCTTTTGAACTTTGTCAAATTTGCCCAACTCTTCAAAAAACTCATATATGTTTGACACTTTCATACCTCACTTTTTCATGATAATACTTACTAAGTCTCCTATGTTTTGAAATGTTGTTATTTCATCAATATCAAATTCTATTTTAAAAACTTCCTCGATTTTCAATATTATTTGTAAATGACTCAAACTATCCCATCCTTCAACCATATCAGCTGTGGTATTTTCATTAATAATCAATTTGTTTAAGCTTAGTACTTCTGATATTACTGTTTGCAAACTTGTAATTACTTCGCTTTTATTCACTGAGTTCTCCTTTTTCAACTAATTCTATCAGTCCTGTTACTTCCGAGTAATAGAATATCACATTTCTATTATCTAAAGCAACGGCTTGTTGCTTTTTACAAACATTCACGAACTTCATCTCCTTGAGTTCTTGCTTTATATCATCTATATAATCAACTTCATAACAAATATGATAAGGCGTAGAACCATTATTTTTAATAATATTTGCAATAGGAGATTTTTCAGAAATCCCTTCAACTAATTCAATGACACAATCATTAGACTTTAAAAAGCAAACTTTTACATCTCTTGCAATATCAACAATGATATCTTTATCGATCTTAAAAATTCCCATTCTTAAAAAAATATCTTTACTTTTTTCAATATTGGATACTGCATACCCGATATGATGAATTTTATTGAACATCTCTTTTATCGCCTACCTTAGTATTATTTAGCATATATTTCTTTACGCAAACAACATAATTATTATCCATATATTCTTCAAATCCAAAGCTGCTATATAAATCTTTCACCATGCCATTTTTCTTAGTTTCCTTATATTCAGCCTTTATGCTTTCAATTTGTTCTTTTTCACATATCTCAACTATTTTATTAATAATATATTGTTCCATTGTTCTCTTCAAAACCCTGCAGGACATAATAAACGTATCAATAAATGCAATATTCTCTTCTACTTTCAGAATCACAGCCGATATCAATCCATAATCTCCATATTTATCTGACAAGTTAAATGAGATCACTCTATACTCAGAACTTTTTGCCATATTTTTCATATCACTTTCTGAATATCTTATAGTTCTAAGATTAAATTGATTCGACCTCTGTGTTAGTTGAGCTATTCTAGGTATATTAAATTCATCAGCTTGCTTAATTTCACACTCCATATCTAAACTTTCAAGATATCCCTCAATATTTTGGAATGAATTCTCATTTTCTTTTCTTTGGAATTCTTGCTTATACATTTGTCCTCTATCGCAATCAGATAATGATATTGAACTAATTTCAAACAAATTCAAACCTATTAAATAATCCAAATACTTATGAGCACTTTTAGGCAAATCAGGCACAATTATGTCTTGTATGAAATTCCTTACCAAACCTCTTTCAACAGGGTTATCATCGATAAACACTATACTTTCATAACCAATATTAAGTGTTTCCTTTATATACTTGATATTACTTGCTTTATCATTCCAATTTGCAACAAATACAGAAATATCATCAAGCGAAAGAATCATATCGGGATGTTTTTCAAATGGCTCTATTGCATTTTCCTCATCATTTTTAGAACATACGCACAATATAATACCTCGCTTTTTAAGTTCTAAAAAATACGATTGAAGGTCAGAATATATCCTTCCTTTTCCCAGATCTCCAATTTCAATATTATTTATTCCATCATCACCTATGACGCCGCCCCAGAGTGTATTATCTAAATCCAATATAATACATTTAACCTGACTTTTTTGTGCTGAGCAGATAATATCAGTTATACCAGATGCAACCTTTTCCACATATTTCGTACTTATTGTTACTTTCCCTATATAAAACTGTGTTATATTATAGGTGTTACTTCTTCCAAATCTATTTTGCAAGCTACATAAATCATATATATAATTACCATATTCTATGGCTAATTCGGCTAACATAACATTTAATTTTCTGATTTGAAATTCAAAGCTTTCTTTAACCCTTGCTGAATAATTGCCAAACACTCTAGTTTCAATTTCAACAAAATTAAACTGTATTACTTCTGAATATTTTATTGCATCCCATAATTGTTTTATTCTCGAAATGATAGTATCAGCAAAAACAGATTTTGAAGCCATATCTAATTTATAATACTCGGATAATAGTTTCTCTGAACACATATATATTATAGTATAATCAGGACTACTTCTTTGAAAATCTGAAATCGCATTTAAAATCTGCAATTCAATTTGATTATATTCTGCTTCTTTTATGATACATCCATTTATTCTTTCCTTAATATTATTTTTAATCGAATCACAAATATACTGTGTAGGAGCATCACCTAATACATAAACTAGCACTTAATCATACCTCTTCTTATATAAATACCAAACTTTATTTATTATAACACATTCTACTGAAATTGCATAAAACACTTCCCTTTTCACAATCTAAGTTGTCAATTGATCTGTTACACTTTATGCAAAGAGTCGTGTGCAAAATTGAGTATGAACAGAAATTTGTGTAGATAGAAGTGTACGATGAGAATTTTTGATAAAAATGTCCGGTATGCTTTCGTATTCTAGGACATCTCAGGCTACCTATTCCCAAATTATTATTTACATTATCGGATTGTCATTAAAAACATTGCACTTATATCATCAATATGATAATATATTCATGCGAACACTTATTCGCTTTAAGCAAGGCAAACATGTAACATTATATATAAATTCATAAATTAACGAATTTATTTTCGTATTTATGGAACAAAACTATTGTCCTTCTGTCGTAATGTACTAGAGGGACATTTAATACCCAAATTTCAAGAAAGGAGAATCAAATGCAAATTAAAATCGTTAATCCGAACAACAATACTATTTCAAAAATAAAAATTGATAATTTGGAGTATATACTTTTATTCTATATGATTCCATATGAAGTCTTAAAGAGAGAGAAACCTACATGGATTGATATACCAAGAAATGTAATGACATTGATTATGGATGATCATTGGAGAAAGGTTTTGGAAAGCAAAGAATTTTTGGTCACCCTTAATGATTTTGTTGCCTATTATTTGTGGTCTAGTTTCAATGTAAGTCCATACATAGAAGTTTACTCCATTAACGATCCAATTTGGATTTTAGCACACTGCATAGATATTTGGTCAAAAGCATTGAATAAAATAAGTAGTTGCAGTATATCTGATTTAATCAGAATGAAAAATGATTCTGAAATGCCTTGGATCACTGAAGATCAACTTAAAGCACTATTTTTGGAAATTGGAAAACAAGGAGTTAAGGATAATGATTTGCAACCAATCATAGATGTAGTTAAAAAAAATCGTTGCTTTGAAGATTTCGATAAAAGGTATAGTAATCCCAAAACCGATAATTATAGAAAATGGTATCACAGTAGGACAAAAGCTGGTCAATTGCATTTACAAAGCCTAAGGGAAAAACATATTAGGACAAGTGAGGAAAATTCCAATTTAGAAGAAACCATTGAGAGTGTATCTTCTACCTTTAGACATCATATACATTCAAAGCTTGATTTTTACAATTACGTGGATAAAATAAAAGATGTGGATAAGCAAATACTGTCGTACAAACTGCAAGGATATAATCTTGAAGATATTGCGAAAAAGGTAGGCTATAAAACGCATAGCGCTGTCAGCAAAAGATTAAGCAACTTCGGACATAAGTACATCCAAGAAATATGGGAAACCGATGAAGATTATTATTGGTATCTACACCATGATTTCTTTATCCCTGAATATGAAGAAAAAAAGTAAATGCTCTCTTTATAAATTAGCACTTTAGGTGCTTTTTTTATTGCAACAAAATAATACAAGGTGACAGTGACACTAGAAATATACACCTAGAAAAACAAAAAAAGCAGTGTCACAGGAAAGGAAAAGTTATAAGTATACAAAAATTAAAAACACTCAACGGAAATGAATTATTGGATTTGGATGTAATGCCTCCAAAATTCATCATATCAGAAATTATGCCAACAGGACTTCATATGTTGGCAGGTAGTCCAAAGGTCGGTAAGTCATGGCTCGTGCTGTGGCTATGCGATCAAATCGCAAAAGGTGAAAAAGTTTGGGAGTATGATACCTTAAAATCCAATGTCTTGTACTTATCTTTAGAAGATACATACGACAGGCTTCATCACAGACTTGCAAGTATCACTGAACAAAGCACAGAAAATGTTAACCTCGCCATTAAATCATTCTCTATAGAAACAGGGTTAATCTCTCAGTTGGAAGATTACATGAAAGACAACCCCTCTACTAGTCTTATAGCCATTGATACATTTCAATTGGTTAGAGGTGATGAAAATCGAATTAGTTATGCGAATGATTATCAAGAAATCTCAAAACTCAAACAGTTTGCAGATAAATATAATATTGCTGTCCTTCTTGTACATCATCTTCGGAAAATGCAAGATAACGACCCTGTGAATATGATAAGCGGTTCAACGGGTGTTACAGGTGGGTCTGATAATGTTTATGTGCTTGCAAAGGATAAAAGACTCGATAATACCGCAACGCTTAGTATCACAGGCAGAGATGTCCCCGATATGGCATTTAAACTCGAGTTTGATCGTGAGAACAACGTCTGGGACTTTGTCGATCATATTACTGAGGAAGAGGATAGTACGAAAGAGCTTCTTTATACGATTGAAACATTGATTCGTTTAAAGGGCGATTTTACAGGGTCCGCAACTGAACTTATTGAAGCACTAAAGGGTATAAATTATGAAGCAAATATTCCTAAAAATAGGATAACAAATATCATAAATAGAAATGTGATTACGCTTGAAAATACGTTTAATATTTCTTATGAATATAAAAGGACTGGAAAAAAGCGTGAGCTTATACTAAAACACAAAGAGAAAAATGACACTAAAAATGAATAGGTTAGGTATCAATATCCAGTGTCACTGTCACTAGTTTTTTTAGTTGTCAGTGATTACAGGATATTGTACTGATTATAGGTATGTAGTAGTAGCAAGCATCGTAAACGGTACACCGTTTTCAGCTTGTTGGGCTAAGCCCAAACCCATATAAGGAACAAAAACAGAAAGAAGGTAAACTATTGAGAAAAAGAAACATCCAAGTATTGTTAAGAATCAACGAAGAAGAAAAAGCGATTTTAGATAAAAAATGCAAGAAAGCAAATTGCAACAGCTCTGCTTTTTTAAGAAATTGCATCAAAAACAAAGAGATCAAAGAGGCGAAAAGCAAAGATTATTATACATTATATAAAGAGATTAATGCTATTGGAAACAATATGAATCAAATTACAAAAGCAATAAATACAGGTTTTGGTCAACCAAGTGATATAGATTATTTGAAGCGGAAAATGGAAGATATTTATTTGATTTTGGAGCGTGATTAATGGCATATACAAAAATTATTGCGATAAAAACAACGCTAAACAATAGCCTGAAATATATTACTCAAAAAACCAAAACTGAGGATATTTATATCGGAAGCATTAATTGTAGGCATGAAAAGGCATATCAACAAATGCGAGATATCAAAATCCAATATGGAAAGACAGGAGGAAGATTGGGTTATCATTTAATTCAATCTTTCAAGGTTGGTGAAGCTCCTGAAACCAAAGCTTTTCAAATAGCACAGCAATTTGCTGATGAATATTTAGGCAATAGGTTTCAAGTGGTCTTTGCAACTCATATTGATAAAGACCATATCCACAACCATTACATTTGGAACAGCGTATCCTTTTCTGATGGCAAGAAATATATTGCTGATAAAAACGAATATACACAAGTCATTCAGAAATTGTCTGATAAGCTCTGTTTAGAACATGGACTATCGGTAATTGAGCCGAATGAGAATAGTATATCTAAGCATTATGCAGAGTGGTCAGCCGAAAAGAAAGGTCACCCTACTTGGCGGAGCATGATAAAAGCTGATATTGACAACGTAATAAACGTTGCAAGAGATTTTGACGATCTAATATGGTTTCTCAAATCTTATGATGGATACGAAATAAATACTGGTGGGAAGAATATCACGCTAAAAGGTATAGGTATGAAAAGACCTGTTAGATTAAAAAGCTTAGGGCTTGAATATTCGAAAGAAAGCATTGAAGAGCGAATCGAAGACATCATATTTGATGCAAGAAGTAGGTCTCTGAGCAATGTAGTTCCAAGAGTGAAATTCATCCCCAAGCCACCAAAAGGATCTGGATGGGTTTTGTGGTATAACTGGTATCATGATTATATGAAAGAGATTAAGAAGTGTAAATCTCGCCCTCATCCTGTTGCTAGAGAAGAGCTTATAAAATTCTATAAATTCAAATATAGAGCTGAACTTATATGGAAATATCAGATAAAAGATATGTCTGATTTAACTAAAACGGTTGAAATAATAGAAAGCAGTGTTAATGAATTAGTCAGCAGTAGAAATGATTTAGAAAAAAATGATAGAAAGAAACTTAATGATCAATTAAGAGTCCTTCGAAGAGAACTCTATATTATTGACGAATTACCACAAGTTTCTGAATATATCAAGGAAAAAATGAAACAAATTAGCCCTAGACTAAAGAAATTTGATAGGGAAAAGTGCAGACAGAAACTCACGCATGAGTATCTGGAGCGTTAAAACTCATGGAAACTCACAGATGTGTGAGTAAGCGTGAGTATATATGCGGTGAAAACTCGTGGAAACTCATAGATCGGGCAAAGGCGCCTTGAAATAATAGTAGAGTCCAGAGTTAAATCGATAGCAGACAAAAGCTCTTTTATAGAGTCTGGGTAATAAAAAAATACATTAGGTTATAGTTCCAATGCAGAACAGAGTGTAGTATAGTGTGTGTGAAAACAAGTGAAAGAATTTTTTAATAGATGCAATGGACTTCCTTATCCTTAGGAGGACATTTGAACAAAAAAGTTAACAAAATTGATAACAGAATAATAAACGCAAAAATCACTTTCGTGAGTTCCGATAATGAAAAAAGCCATCTAAATGCTATGGCTGAAACAATATATATATTAAGTAGAAAAACAGAATTGGAGAAAGGAGAAAAATTATAAATGAGTAATAACAATCAAAATATGCAAGAGCCTAGAAAGGCAGTAGCATATGCAAGGTTTTCAACTGAAATGCAAAGAGCAGAATCTATTGATGCTCAACTCAGAGCTATTAAAAAGTATGCTAACGAAAATAGAATCATATTAATTGGCGAATATATCGATTTAGCAAAGTCAGGGAAGAATGACGATAGACCGAAATTCCAAGAGATGATTCATGATAGCAAGAAGGGTTCGTTTGATACGATTATCGTACATAAATTAGATAGGTTTGCAAGAAACCGATACGATAGCGTCAGGTATAGACATAAGCTAAGTGCTAACGGTGTACAAATTTTAAGCGTGCTGGAAAACTACGATTCTGACAGTCCTGAAGGGGTTTTGATGGAGTCATTATATGAGGGCATGAATGAATACTATATCAGAAACCTATCACGTGAAATAATGAAAGGGCTTAAGGAAAACGCATATCAAGCGAAATTCACTGGTGGCGTTCCACCACTTGGGTATTCAATAGATAGTGAGCTGAATTACATAATTAACGAACAAGAAGCTGTCATTGTAAGAATCATATTTGAAATGATTGATTCTGGTGAAGGCTATGGAGATGTAATAAAGAAGCTGAATAGGCTCGGATATACCACCAAGACTGGAAGATCATTTGGAAAAAACTCGATTTACTCTATACTCAAAAATCCAAAGTATTGTGGAATTTATGAGTTTAATGCCACACCAAAACGAGATGTTAATGGTCGCAGAAATAGCCACGCAAGAAAGAATGATGGTGAAATAATCAGAGTTGAGGATTCTATTCCATCCATAATCACAAAAGACACTTTCAATAGTGTTCAGAAATTAATGCGTTCAAGAAAAAGGCGAAATGGTGCAGGAAATGCCAAAGAAACTTATCTTCTATCAGGCAAAATATACTGTGGAAATTGTGGCAAGGCATATACTGGTCATAGAAAATTCAACAACGAGAAAAGAAAATATGTGGTCTATTCATGCGGTGCTAACCAAAGAAAAAAAGAATGCCAAGCACGATATATAAGAAGAGATCATATTGAACCATATGTACTCAACCAACTTTCAAAGCATGTATTTGATGATAGCATTATTCCCAAATTATGTTTAGCCTATAAAGAATATTTATATGAAATGAACTATGAATCGGTTATGTTCATGGAATCTCAGAATAAGCGATTAAAAACAATAGAAAAAGAAATAAAAAATATAGTCAGCATAGTAGCATCAACTGCATCTAGAGCTTTAATTGAAAAACTGAGCGAACTTGAACAAGAGAAAGTTACATTAGAATTTGAAATAGAGAATTATAAGACAAAATCCTCTTTAGAAACTGTATCAGAAGAAGAATTAAAGCACTGGTTTGATATTGCTAGAGAATTATTTAAAACAGGAGAATTAGAAACAAGCAAAAAACTCATATCATTATTTATAGATAAGGTAATAATTTATGATGAATATGTTGAGCTCAAATTAAAATTAAAGCCTGATATGATAATTCCTGAACCAGAAGGCTCAAATAACCCAGAAAATCACAAAAGGGACACGAAATCGTGTCCCTCTGATGGTGCCGAAAGTGGGAATCGAACCCACACGGTATCACTACCACAGGATTTTGAATCCTGCACGTCTGCCAGTTCCATCATTTCGGCTCATTAACTAGCGAATAAAATATTAACACATTTATCCCATTTAGTCAACAATCAAATACTCTATTATTTAGATAATCATCCAAACAATCTTTTTGACTAAATTAGTCAAATATATACTTTTTCATTGATAAAAAAAATATATATTGATATAATCAAGGCTGACAAAAAACAGGAGAAAATATTTATGAACATATTTGAAGCAATAATTTTGGGCATAACACAAGGACTAACCGAGTTTCTACCCGTATCGAGTTCTGGTCACCTTGTACTAGCACAAAATATATTTGGACTACATGGCGACAACCTTTTCTTTGACACAATGCTACATTTTGCATCACTAATCGCTGTGGTTATCTGCCTAAAAGATGATATTTGGGAACTTTTAAAGAATCCTTTTTGTAAAAAAACACTTATACTAATAATCGCATCAATCCCCGCTGTAATTGCAGCCTTACTATTTGAAGATTTCCTAAAAGCCGCATTTGGTGGAGAGTTTTTAGCTTTTTCATTTTTAATTACTGGTATTGTTTTGATTATTGCAGAACAGCTCGCTAAAAGAATAAACAATAAGCGAGAAATAGTTACTATCAAAGATGGTTTAGCTATGGGCTTTGCACAAGTAATAGCCTTATTACCTGGTGTTTCAAGATCAGGAATGACACTTTCTGGTGGACTTGCAAGCGGACTTAATCGTGTCGCAGCAGCAAAGTTTTCCTTTTTAATGTCTATCATTATAATATTGGGTTCAACAGGATATGAAGCATTAAAGCTTATAGGTGAACCAATACAAATCGGTATAGCACCGCTACTTATAGGAATGTTGTTTGCAGCCATTTCTGGATATTTTGCAATAAGACTCTTACTAGATATCGTTGCAAAAAAGAAGCTTTACGGTTTTTCAATCTATGTATTCATTTTAGCAATCATAGTGTTTGTTGATCAGACTTGGTTACATATAATATTCTAAGAGTTTTCTTTACAGAATTTTTTAACGGCTTGCATTGTTTCGTATGAAACTATATGTTCAATCCTGCAAGCATCATGCTCAGCCAATTCATTATCAATTTTTAAAGTTTTAACAAGAAATTCAGTCAAGAGGATATGACGTTCCATTATCTTCTTGGCTTTTTCTTTTCCTTTTTCAAGCAAAACTATTTTCCCATAAGGTTCTTGGTCAATATATTGCTCTTGTTTTAAAAGATTAATAGCTCTAGAAACACTCGGTTTTGAATATCCAAGCTCATTCGCTACATCAACACTACGAATAACACCATTTCGCTTTTGCAATCTATACATCACTTCCAAATACATTTCGCTAGATTCATTAGATTTCATTATAATATAAACTCTCCTCAATACAGCTATTTGATTTAAATATACGTTTCTTTACACTGATTTAATAATTTATTAGTTGTTAATTATAACATATGACATTATAATATTAAAAGTGATATTTATAATAATGTAAAATATTCGCTTAATAAACAAAATTCATAGTTTATCTCTTTACAAACTATTACTTTATTAATAAAATGTATGTAAAAATAAGCTACACACTTATTCGGAGGCTATAAAGATATGTCATTAAAAAGAAAGTTAACTTCAATAATATTAGTATTTTTATTATTGTTTACACTATTTACAGGATGCAAAGCTGTTGCACCAGCACAAAAACACAAAATCGGAGTTGCTACTTCAGACAATATCGGCATGACACAAAAGATCATCGAAGATATCGCAAAGAGCGCTGCTTCTGACGGAAAATCTATCACAATTGTAAATGCAGAAGGAAGCGCAGAAGTTCAAGCATCGCAAATTCAAAGCTTTATCGATGAAGAATATTCTGTCATAGTAATTTGTCCAGTTGATGCAATTGCAATAAAAACAAGCATTGAGCTTGCTAAAGCTAGTGAAATTCCTGTTGTTGTTTTTGAGAAAAAAGTTGAGGATGACTATATATCCTACTACGCTGGATATGATGCTTTTAATCAAGGTAAATTGGCCGCAGATGCTATTATTGAAGCAGATGATGGTAAAGAAAATATTATCATTGAAATTCTTGGACCAAAAGGCGATGTCAATGCGCAAGCAATGTCAAAAGGTTTTCATGATTCAATCGACAATGCATCAAATTTAAAAGTTATTCAATTGAATTCTAACTGGAATGTTCAATCAACATATGAAGGAATAAAGAGCTTAGTGCGTAAAACACCAACTATTAATGCTATTTATTGTAGTAACAGCAGGTTGGATAAAGCAATTGATGAAGCACTTAATGAAATCGGTTTATTAAAACCATCATCCTCTGATGACCATATATTTAGAGTATCTGTTGGAGGATCTTTTAATGGATATAATAGTGCTATTGAAAAAAATGTGGACTTACTTCTTATTACTGGTGTTGATGAGATATCAAAAAACCTTTATGAAGCAATAATTACTGTTTCATCTAAAAAAGATCTAACTGAAACTTCATTTATTACAAAAACTTATCCTTTAGGTCAAGATCAAGTAGATATCAACAAAGATAGTATTTGGGGATATACTTCTAAAATTGAGTAGATATCAATCATGAGTATAATATAAAACTTTTCTTCTTTTAAAGAAGCTAAGAACATCTGAAACGTTAAGGTTCATTGTATTCACATCACCTGCTTGTGCGATATATGGACCTTTTGTTGTTTTAAAACCTACTCCTGTCGGAGATGGACGAACAATCATTATATGTCCAGCAGGACTATCATATGCAATCTCTCTTTCATCCTCACCAGCATCTGGGTTTAGCCATACAGCAATTGTCGGATATCCTGAATTTGCTCGTTGTTGTGCTTGCGCCGCCGATACTGCTTTCCACCCATATTCAACACCCTTTTTTTCTAAAAAGTGTGCTAATACATTTGCACTACCAACATAAACGAATTCATCCATTTTGGCTTTAATCAAATTTTCATCAAAGTAATGTGGAAGGATTGTCCCCATAGCCATAGTAACATCCCAAACAAAGATATTATCAAACTTCATTTCTTCATTTCTTTTATACCTAAAAGAATTTTCAACATCGAATTGAGCAATTACGTTATAGTATTTTACTGGATCACGATCTTTTCTATCGCTCTTTATCGGTGCATCAACAGGTTGATAATATGGAACATCAATCCAAGTTGTACTATCTGGTGATTGCGTCGCGGTTATATAAACAGTATTTTTCGATACATATACATTGTAATAAAACAGACCAGCAACTATGATTGATATTATCAGCATGAAAAAAAGAAACCGTCTTCTCTCTTTTTTATATACATCATATTCATATGGTTTTTTTGAAAACATACTTAAACACCTCTATAAAAAAATACTAAAAAAGGCACTACAGAAAAAACCATAGCGCCTTATATATTTTTATTAATTAAACTCTTTCCATGTAATCGCCAGTTCTTGTATCAACTCTGATTACTTCGCCTTCACTGATGAATATTGGAACCATGATTTTTGCACCAGTCTCAACAATCGCAGGTTTATTACCACCAGTAGCAGTATCTCCTTTGAATCCTGGGTCTGTTTCTGTAACAGTAAGTTCTACAAAGTTTGGAACATCAACGCTAAATGCTGAACCTTTGAAGAATTTAACTTCTACATTCATGTTTTCTTTCATATATGGTAGCCCCTCTTCAACAATTTCCTTGCTTAAAGGGATTTGATCATATGTTTCTGTATCCATAAAGTAATATAGACCATCGTCATTATATAGATACTGCATCTCTTTTCTTTCCACCATTGCTTTTGGAAACTTCTCTGATGGGTTTATTGTTTTTTCCAAAATTGTACCCGTCATTACGTTTTTCATCTTTGTTCTAACAAAAGCTGGACCTTTACCAGGTTTAACGTGTTGGAAGTCAACAATAACCCAAACCGCTCCATCTATTTCAATTGTTAGTCCTTTTTTAAAATCTCCACCTGAAACCATCTTATTCCTCCAAAATATTAAATGTTATATAATTATCAAATCCTTATATAAAGAATTAAAAATCTCTAAACCGTTGTCAGTAACAGTGCACAAATCCTCTATCCTCACGCCATATTGACCCTTTAGATATATCCCTGGCTCTACACTAAATACCATATTCTTTTTTAGTACATCTTTACTTAGAGGGCCAAGCGATACTCCCTCATGCACAAAAAGACCCAATCCATGACCTAAGCCATGACCAAAACAGCCTTTATATCCATTTTCGTCTATATAATCACGAGCAATCTTATCGATATCACACGCATTTACATCTTGAAAAATCGCATCCAAAGCCATCTGTTGTGCCTGTCTTACAACATAATATACTTTTTTTTGCGAGTTGTCTAGTCCTCCTATACCAATTGTTCTAGTACAATCGCTACAATATGACTTATATTTTGCACCGAAATCAATCGTCAACAAATCTCCATTTTCAATCTTACGATCTGTGATCGGAGCATGAGGCAATGCAGAGTTAATTCCACTTGCTATAATCGGCGTGAATGCATGCGTTGACCCAGCCTTATTGAACAAATATGTAAGCTCTGTATAGATATCCATCTCGCTCATTCCGACTTTAATCTTTTTTATCAACTCCAAAAAGGATTCATCAGAAATTTTTGCCGCTTTTCTAATAAGCTCAATTTCATAGTCATATTTAACGGATCTTATTTCACTAATTTCATCAGATATATCCACGCGGCCTTGCACATTCAGTTCTGATTTTAACACCTCATAATCTAAAACTGAAAGATTGTCCTTTTCAACACCCAGCGTTTTTATGCTATACTTTTCTAAAAGGTCTGATAATATTTTATGTTTGTTACTTCTGCTATATTCTATAATTTCAAAGCCTGTTGCCTGCTTTTCTGCTTGCTCGGTATATCTAAAATCAGTTAATAAAAACTTTTTTTCTGGCATTAATAATAATACGGAATCTCCCCCATCAAATCCGCTAAAATAAAATACATTTTCATCACAGCTAATAAGCGCCGCCTCTATGTTTTTATGCTCAATCTTAACAAAAAACTTCTCTCTTTTTGAGTCATTATGCATTTTGATAATCCTCTTTCATTTTTATAGCATCCTCCGCTTGTGTTCCTCTTGATTCACATATGATTGTTGGAGTCAGTTTTCTTTCTTTTAGCAGCTTGCCAAGTGGAGAAAACTCTGGTCCATACCCTTTATTATCATCAAAAGTAAGATGCTTTTTTTCACCAGCTTTAGTAAACTCTATTTTACTAAAATGACTATGAAAATTCTTATATTTTACTGGCTGCAATCCATCTTTCATCTTGTCCAAAATTTCTTCATAATCATCGATAGATTTGATCGCGCCAAGACCTCTTGTATTAAGATGACCAAAGTCAATTGTTGGATAAACCATATCGTCTATATTACAAAGCTCAATAATTTCATCTAAACTTCCACTCTGATTTTTCTTACCCATTGTTTCTGGGCAAAGAAGCATATCGCCAAAATCCATACTTTTAAATATTCCTACAATCTCAGTCAGTGCTTTTTTTATACTTTCAAAAGCAACAGATTCCTTTATTTTTGCATGGCTTCCTGGGTGAAAAACAACTTTCTTTCCTCCCATCAACTTTATCACTCTTGCACTATCAACTAAATATCCAATATTTTTCTCTTTCTTTTCTTCGTCAGTTGTTGCAAGGTTTATATAGTATGGTGCATGAATACTAATATCTACTCCAAATTTTTCCGCCTGTTGCCCTATCTCAATAGCTGTTTCATCTTTTATTCTTACACCTCTACCACATGAATATTCATATGCATCAATATCCAAATCATTAAGCCACGAAAATATCTCAAATGTTCGTTTAAAGCCTTGCTCATAAAAGCTTTCAGAGTTTCCTGCTGTTCCAAACTTTATCATGATTTTCTCCTTATCTTTAGTCACTGATTGCGTCGCAAAGTTTATTAAGCGCCTTTTTTTCTATTCTTGATACATAGGATCTACTGATATTCATCCTTTTAGCAATTTTAATCTGTGTGAGTGGCATCATTCCAAAAAGCCCATATCTTAACTCTATCACCATTTTTTCACGCTGTGTGAGGGTCTTTGACACCTTATCATAAAGTTTTTCAATAGCAATGTTAAGCTCAACCTTTTTTGTCACTAAATTGACATCAGTTCCAAGTATATCGATCAGAGAAATCTCATTCCCCTCTTTATCCGAACCGATTGGATCATTTATTGACACTTCTCTGTTTGTCTTTTTATTCGATCTTATAAACATCAAAATTTCATTATCAATACACCTTGATACATACGTTGCAAGATGCGTTCCTTTATCTAGGTTAAAGGAATTAATGCCTTTTATAAGCCCAATTGAACCGATTGAAATCAAATCATCCTGTTCAATATTCTTACCAGTATATTTTTTAGCGATATGTGCAACCAATCTCATGTTTCTTTCAATCAAAACATTCTTGGCATTCTCATCGCCGTTTTTCAATTTTAACAGATATTCTTTTTCTTTTCCACTACTAAGAGGTTTCTCGAATGATTTTTTATTGGAGATGTAGCCAGCAAAAAACAATAAATCCTTTAATAATTCAAAAAGTGCAAATTCAAACATATAGAGCCTCCAATTTTTTTACATTGCAATTAAATGCGAATAATAAATATTTATGCAAGTTGGACGCTTATTTTGCCTGTACATGCTAATTTAAGTTATTAATGTCGGATTTACTGAGCATCATTAGTTTTATCAAATAAACATAATAAAAAGAAAAAGAACAACCAATTAGTGATTGTTCTTTTTATAGTAAATTTTTATACCTTTAATGCTTAAAGACCTTTAAACGTTACGCCTAACCATAGAAGCCCAAACGCTACCATCAATAGCAAAAAGTTTATCTGCAAACCCAAAAGACTTCCTGGAAGAAAAGAAATCGGGTAGAAAAATTCATTTACAATACCTACTAATCCTAAAATCGTTGAAACCAGATATATCATTTTTGTTGGTTTTGAACCCATAATTTTGTTCCTCCTATAAAATATATTGTTTCTTTATTATTATACTATGCTAGCTCAATTTTAGAAGTATAATTTTAATACCAATAAACAGACCAGCTAGTTTAAATTATGCCTTTTTCCATACTGTTGGAACTAACAAGATAAACATTGGGTATACTTCCAATCTTCCTGCTAACATGCAAAATGACAAGACTACTTTGCTAAGAGCTGAAAATGCAGAATAATTGCCTGTCGCACCTACTATACCAAATCCAGGTCCAATATTATTTATACATGCAAACACAGCTGTCGATGTGGATTCAATATCAAAACCATCCAACGACACAAAGAAAACAGCAACTGCCGTAATCAACATATATATAAAGAAAAATGTTTTGACGCTATCGACTGTATCTTCACCGACTCTTTTTCCATCAAGCCTTACGATTCTAACAGTGTTAGGTTTTACCATCTTTCCTAAATCTCTTCTTGCTGTCTTAAATAACAACCAAGATCTAACAACTTTTATTCCGCCACCTGTCGATCCTGCACTCGCACCGATAAACATAAGCAGTATCAATATAGTCTTACTCATTTGTGGCCACAAGTTTGTATCAGTTGTCGCATATCCCGTTGTGGTTATAATCGATCCAACTTGGAATGATGAGAATCTAAGCGATTCGGCTAAAGAAGAATACATTGATGAAATATCAAATGTGATTAGCAAAGTCGAAACAGCGATAATAATAAGATATACTTTCAACTCTTCTGACTTTAATACCTGTGAGAATTTTTTTGCTAATAACAGATAGTATAGCGAAAAGTTTACACCGAACAGTATCATAAAAACAGTTATTATGCTGTCAATTGCAACACTATCATATGCTGCAATACTCGCATTTTTTACAGAAAAACCACCAGTACCAGCAGTACCGAAGGCATGTACAAGTGCATCATATAGGCTCATACCTGCTATCATCAACAAAATCGTTTCAATCGCAGTCATAAGAAAATATATCGAATACAAAATCTTGGCTGTCTTTGCCATATTCGGCACAAGTTTGCTCGTTTCAGGTCCTGGGCTTTCTGCACGCATAAGATGTAATGAGTGACCAGAAGAAGTCGGCAAAACTGCCAAAACAAAAACCAAGATACCCATACCACCAAGCCAGTGAGTAAAGCTTCGCCAAAAAAGAATCCCTTTTGGAAGACTTTCTATTTCCGTCAAAATACTTGCTCCTGTTGTAGTAAAACCAGAAACAACCTCAAAAAAACCGTCTAAAAATGATGGAATCGCACCGCTGATAAAGAATGGAAGCGTACCGAAAAGCGACATTGCAATCCACGAGAGTGCAACAGTAACAAGTCCCTCTTTTACATCAATCTCTTTTGTCTCAACTTTAATTCGTTTTAAAATATATCCTACTAGAAAAGTCAACAATATAGTAATAGCAAAAGCTACCGCAGTGCCATCCTGATATATCAGTGAAACAAGCAATGACAGCAACATAAATACAGCTTCTATTTGTAAAACAAATCCCAACACGTATGAGATCATTTTATAATTCATAAATACAACCCTCTATTATTCTAATTGAAAATATCATTCAAATCGTTCAATTTTTTATTTGTAGTAACAATAATTACATTGTCATCAACTTCAATATGTTCATTACCATCTGGGATTATAAGCATACCATCACGCACAAGTGCTGCGATAAGTAGATTCTTTTTTAATTTTAATTCATGAAGTGGTATTCCAATATTCTTGGTTGTACTTCTAGCAATAAACTCAATCGCCTCGGCTTTATCATTTACAATCTTATATAAAGTTTCAACAGAGTTGCCGACAGTATTTTGAATTGTTCTAACATATCTTGCAATCATATTAGATGTGATAATCTGTTCACTAATAACGCAATCTATACCCAGTTTTTGCATTACCTCAACGTAGTTTGCACGATTAATTTTTGTGATGACCTTTTGAACATTTTGAAACTTTGCATACATCGAAATTATAAGGTTTGCCTCGTCGCTGTTTGTAAGTGCTATAAACGTATCAACATTACCGATCTTTTCTTCTAATAAAAGATCTTGATCTGTTTCATCACCACAGACAATATCAGCTTTAGGTAAAAGCTCACATAACTCTTCACATCTCTCTTGGCTTTTTTCTATAATTTTAACTTTCATTCCCATCGACAAAATATGACAAGCTGTATGGTATGCAATATGCCCTCCACCTGCTATAAATACATATTTTGATTGTGGTAAAAAGTGATTTATTGACTTAAAAAATGATCCAATGTCATGAGGATTTCCAATAACATGGACCTTGTCTTTTTCTTTTAATACAAAGTCGCCTTTTGGCATATATACTTCGTTTTCTCTTTCAACAGCAGATATTAGCACATTTTTCAAGTACTTGCCACTGCTAGAATTTAAGCTATTTTCCGTTAATGGATTCTCTGCGCTCAATTTGAATTGTACAAGTTCTGCAACGCCTTCTGCTAATGTATCAACCTTTAATGCTGATGGAAATTTCAATATTCTAGCTATCTCTCTTGCCGCTGCCAATTCTGGATTAATAGACATACTAAGTCCAAGTTCGTCTTTCAGCAAAAATAATTGGTTAGAATACTCTGGGTTTCTTACCCTGGCAATAGTTCTTTGTGCTCCAATTTTTTTAGCCAACAAACAACAAAGCATATTGATTTCATCACGCGGTGTAGCTGCAATAAGCAGATCAGCATCTTGAACTCCAGCTTCAATCTGAATATCATAAAAAGAGCCATCACCAAACACGCCCATAACATCCAATAGTTCTGTAAGTTTTTTTAACGTCTTTTTGTGATTATCGATAAGAACTATATCGTGCCCCTCATTAACGAGTAAATCAGCAAGATGAAATCCAACATTTCCACTTCCGACAATTACTATTTTCATATAACATTTCTCTCCTAAAATTCCTTTAAGAATATATTATATCAGATTTTTATCTAAAAACAACTTTTTAAATATATGCTTATTAATTTACGGCTCATAAACCTGTTTAACTTGCACTGCAACTCCTGAATCATTAACACTGATAAAATAGTGACCATTTAAAATATATGCGGCGTTTTTATTGTAGATATTAACTACGGATTCAATAGACGTAGCTTCTAGATTTGATAAATCCGATTGAATAGTCCCATCTTCAGTGATAATAATATTAACTTCTACTTTGCTAAGATCAATACTACGCAATTTGCTATCAACATCTTTGACATAATACCAGCCTTCACCCGAAGACATAACTTGCGCCTCAGCGTCAAATTCTGATAATCCCTCATACTCCATCAAAGCATCCATCGCCTCTGGACCATAAAGTTTTTCAAAAAAATCAAACTGTGCAATATTGGTTTGTGGATCAAAACTTTTCATATATGCAAAACTGGAAAACATATCAGTTTCAATTATTGGTGGAGGTTCAGGTGCTGCTTGCTCTTCTGGCTCAACCAACTTTGGTTCTTCAGTTGCTTTTTCAACTTCTTCTACCTGCTTAACTTTCTCAACAGGTTCGACCTGTTCAGTGCTAGTTGTTGATTTCGGCTCGTTATCTTGCACTTCTTGTGCACCAAGCTCATCGACACCATTTTTTAACAAATCAACCTTGTTATTGTAATCTGTTAATGACATATTTGTACTACATCCGCACAAAATAAAAGCCATCAATATTGAAATTACATAAATAATATAAATCTTTTTCATAATTACCCCTTTTAAAATTACTCGTTTTGCATTATAATTAATTAACACATGTGCAACATTTTCATTATATCATAGGTCAATATTCAATAAAAGCATTAGAAACCTACGGCTTTGTTAAATTATATACCAAAAATGAAATTTATAAACAGATGAATATTTTATACTTTTTTGTATATTTATACACCTCTTTCTCTTTATAATAGCTTATTTACGCTAAATAATTGAAAAAATATGCACATCATGGTAATATTAAATATAATAAACTAAGAAAGGAAAACTACATGGATAAAATGTTTTTAGACAATTTAAGTAATAAAGTAATAGATAATAGTACAATTCCATCAGAACTTTATACTGAGTACAACGTAAAAAGAGGTCTTAGAAATTCAAACGGAACTGGGGTTTTAAGTGGTCTTACTAAAGTTGGAGATGTTCACGGATATCTTTTAGATGAAGGAGAAACCGTTCCAGACAAAGGTCGTCTTAGGTATAGAGGAATTGACGTTAGTGATATAACAAAAGGTTTTCAAGCAGAGAACAGATTCGGATTTGAAGAAGTATGTTACTTGCTTTTATCAGGAACCTTACCATCAAAAAAAGAATTAGAAGATTTTCAAGAGCTATTAGCTTCTTTTAGACAATTACCAGAAGGTTTTGTACAAGGTAATATCTTAAAGTTTCCAAGCACAGATATCATGAATAAACTAGCGAGGAGCATCCTAACATGCTACTCCTTTGACGATAACCCAGATGATACATCGCTATCAAACGTGATAATGCAATGTATTATGCTTATTTCTAGAATGCCAATGATGGCTGCATATTCTTATATTGCAAAGCTACATTATCTTATGAATGGGTCTTTATATATTCATAGACCAAAAATGGAGTATTCTCATGCAGAAAACTTCTTACACATTTTAAGAGCTGATAATGAGTTTTCTCAGATTGAAGCAGAAGTACTTGACCTTTGTATGGTTTTACATGCAGAGCATGGTGGTGGTAACAACTCAACATTTACAACACATGTTGTTTCATCAAGCGGAACAGACACATATTCAGCAATAGCATCTTCTATTGGATCACTAAAAGGTCCAAAGCATGGTGGAGCGAATATTAGAGTTAAGTCGATGATGGATGATTTAAAAGCTAATGTATCAAATACGACTTCTGAAGCTGAAGTTGAAGACTATTTGGTTAAGATTTTAAAGAAGCAAGCTAATGATAATTCTGGACTAATCTATGGTATTGGTCATGCGATCTATACTGTTAGTGATCCTCGTTGTGTTCTTTTAAAAGAAAAAGCTGAAACACTAGCAAAGGCTAATGGATTCGAGGGCGAGTATGAACTTTACAAGATGGTTGAAAGACTTTCACCACAAGTTTTTGCTGATGTTAAAGGATCTGATAAGGTTATCTCTGCTAATGTAGACTTTTATTCAGGAATGGTTTACACAGCACTAGGCATCCCAGAGGATTTATTTACACCAATCTTTGCTATGTCAAGAGTTGCTGGTTGGTCTGCTCATAGAGTTGAAGAACTTGCATTTAACCCAAGAATCATGCGTCCAGCTTATAAAAATGTACGTAAGCGTCAAGGTTACACACCAATGAGCGAAAGATAAAAAAGACATAAAATATTTAAAACAAAAGGGATAAACGCTATTAGTGCGGATATCCCTTTGTCATTTTATTAACTTGTATTTTATACTTTCTAATTATTGATTCTCATCCCACGTATTATATTTCGAAGTTTTCATCATTCTTCTTGTCCCTTAAATGGACTTTTATTAACTTGTATTTTGCACTTTCAAAGTATTAATTCTTATTCACATACTATTTTAACTTTTCGTAATCTTACTTTTTATACTTAAATATATTGTTTTTCTTTGGCTTACATTAGAGACTATAAAGAAAATAACAATAGTCGAAATTATTGCAAGTATTATTATTACTAAAAACAAAGTCATCCACGAGTTAATCTCAATAAACGACTTTACAACCGCACCAACTACAACAACCGCACCTATGCAAACGAGTCCTTTTAGCGAGTAAAGATAAAACACATACCATTTTTGCCCCAACTGCTTTGCATAATACCAATTAAAGAACAAAAGATAACTGAGTATTGCAGTTACTGAACTTACCCCAGCAATCGCATATAAGCCTATATCAGTAAAGTTTATTATAATAAGTACACTTATCACTGTAAATACTGCCACGCAAAAGCTGAATATTGCTGGAATTTTTATCTTGTTTTTAACAATCATTACTGATTCTACGCAGAAATAGCCAAAATGAGTAGCATAATGCGACAGAGCTAAAAGCGTTAAAATATATAGCTGTCTACTATCTTCAGTAGGAAGCCAAAGCGCATAGAAGTTTTCTCCAACTGCCGCAACTCCACCAAGCACTAAAGCTCCAAAAAGATAAAACGGGATAAATGATTTTTTAAGTTCATCAAACACACCATCTTTATCCACAGCATATCTTTTTGCAAATCCAGGCATAAAAGATGCTGATATAAGAAGTGTAATCGTTTCAAAATATGTTGGGATGGTCTTTGTGATTCCAATAATTCCGGCAGCAACTACGCCTAAAAATATATTTGCAAACAATAAATCTAAGCCCAATATAAGAATAGTGTTTATGCTTTTACACAGATTCCAAAAACCTGCCTTTAATAGAGTGAACAGATTTTCTTTGTCGAAATATTTTATACCAATCTTAATCTCGGGTAAAATCTTCTTTTTAGCATAGATATAACAAATAGCTTCAAATACAAAAACGCCAACGGTTGCGATTCCGATGAATGCAATATTTGGAACAAAAAGTCCAAACAGCAATAACAAAATTATGCTTCTGAGCACAACTTTAAATATACTGATATATGCATTTATATCAATTCTATTTTTAACAATAGTCGAAGTGTTAAATGCTGATAATCCTATCAAAAAGAATGATGCAAAGAACACAGATATAAACAACAACTTAACATCCCTTATCAGATAATCAGGAATATTAATCAGCTTTTCCAAAAACAGAACGATTGCTATACTTAAAATAAACATCACCATTGCAATAACTGAGTTTGTAATAAGAGTAGTATTAAAATAGCTCTGTGCTTTTTTAAGATCGCCTTTATGATAAGCTATTGATATAAATCGACCTGCCATTGTATTTAGTGCAACAGAAATCACCATCATATATGAAATTATATAGTTTGCCATTGGAAAAAAACCATATACTTCTACGCCTAAAGTTCTTACTATATATGGTGTTAAAAAGAATGATATCACTACACCTATAATAAATGAGATAATGTTCATTGCGATATTTGAAACAATTTGATTTTTCTTCATTATAATTATGCCTTAATATGAAAACTGCTATCTTACTTATTCGTCTTTTCTACTGATATGCAGTTATCATTTATGTTTTTTATTGTATATCCTTTGCTCTTCAAAATATCGATGCTACTTACTTGTTCAAGCGTATCATCCATAACACCTTCGCTTGCTGATGGACTAAATACAACTTTTATAGTATTGAACAATATTTTAAAATCTAGCAATATAGAGAAATTATTTACATAATAAAGATCAAAAAGTAATTTACTCTTAAATCCTGTTGAATATTTCCCTTTAGTCTGTGCAATTCCAGTAAGTCCAGCTTTTACAATAGTTCTAAGCAAAAACTCTGGAGTTTCTTGTACAATCATCGCAAAAATATCTGGTCTCTCAGGTCGAGGTCCAACAAGCGACATATCTCCTTTTAGCACATTGATAAGCTGTGGCAATTCATCAATTCTTGTACTACGCAAAAACTTACCTATTTTTGTTATTCTATCGTCATCAGCTTTTGCTAACACGGCACCTGTTTTCTTCTCTGCATTTTCTATCATTGTTCTAAACTTATATATAGAAAATACTCTGTTACCTCGTGTTAAACGCTCTTGTGAATATATAACCTTACCGCTATCTTGAATTTTAATCAAAATAACCGCTAGTAGCATCAATGGTGATAATACAATAATCATCAAAGATGAAGCCAAAATATCAATCACTCTCTTTATAAAGCGAGTTTCTACATCGTGCTTAATATTTGTACTTAAAAACAATATATCTGACGCATTATCAAAATCAGCGCTGTTTACTACTATATCTTCAAAACTTGGGACAATAGCAAAATCTATATCATTTATTGCACAGTATTCCATCACTTGTCTTTTTACTTTGGTCTTGCAATCTGCCGACATATAAACTTGCATTGCTTGTTGCATAAATTTTTGCATGTCTTCAGTGTTTTGATCGATCAAGTGTTCAATCTTAACACGCTTTGATTCTGATAGATCTAAACACAGCCTGCCAGCTTGCTCCAATGTATCAGCAATAACAATACAAGGTTTAGGTTTTATGACCGCATTATGTAAGTTTATAAATATTGCTTTTGCAATAAAAAACATTGGGGTTTGAGCTAACACTGCATAGTATGCTGTTCTTCTATAAATTCCAATACCTTTTATCATATAATCTAAAATAACTGCCAAAAAAGCAATTACAAAGATTGAAATCACTAAGTTTATCATGGTGTCCATATATGATATCATTCCGCATTGATAAGTTTTTGCTATTAGAAAGATAACAAGTGCAATAAGACAAATATACGCAAGCCCTTGCCAAAGCCCATTTGGTATAACTGCTCCTGGCTCAAAAAATTCGACCCTGTGCATTCTAAATCCGATAAAATATGAAACAAATATTATAAGCAAATCGACAATCAACTCTATCGAATAAAACCATCGGTTTCTTTTTACTTCTCTTCCACTAAAGTCCATCCACTACCCCTTTAATCTTACACTAATTATCCTATATCTATTGATGTATTTTTGTATTACGTTTATATTTAATCGCTTCTTTTAGCACTATAAATGGTGCACCCAAAAATGAAGCCGCCGCATATTTAATAAAAAGACCATATTTCTTGCGACGAAGTGCCGAAACCGCTAATACTGCATAATATCTACATCTTGTAAACCTAATCTGACTTTTATTCAAAAGGTGAAAGTATTTCTGCTTTGAAGCATAAAGTTTCTTTTCGCCTTCAATTTTTCTATCACTAAACGATTCTCCACCTTGACCATGACGATACGCTTTAACATATGACTTGTCTATATATCCAATTTTCAAACCACTATTGATTGCTTTTTCCATCAAATAGTATTCTTCGCTCATAGGATGATTATCAAAACCACCAATATCTTTTATCGAACTTGCTTTAAACATATACGTAGGTGTGCCTGTTAGATTGTGCACAACATGAAGCTTTATAAGATCTTCATTTTTAAGGCTATTTACATAATCATGACTTCGATAGTCAACCAATTTATCGTCTTCATTATATAAACCAAGATCAGTAAACGTCATTTCCAAATTATTATCCACCATATATTCAAGTTGCGAAAATATTTTTTCTGGCAAATACACATCATCATCATCCAAAAACGTAATATAATCTCCTGTTGATGCAAAAATCCCCTCATTACGACTAAGTGCCGCACCACTATTAACTTTTGTTTTTATATATTTGATTTTTTCATTATCAAACTTTGCGATAACTTTCTGCGTCTTAACACTGTGAACACTGTCATATTCATTATCATCAACGATAACAATTTCAACATTCTCATGAGTTTGGCAAAGCAAAGAGTCTATGCATCTAGATAAATATGCATCGCCTCTCATATATGTCGGCACAATTATTGATACCACATTTTCATTTAGTTTATTTGGTCTATTAGGTATGTCTTTCATAATAAAGGTATTATATTATAATTACTGTGTTATTTCAACAAGTGTCGGTTAGTCCAGTTTTTCACTATCACTATTGGCAATATAAAATTCATCGATCAAATATTCCTCTTTGTCCCCAGAAATATATACTCTCATTTTTTCGACATTTTGATCTAATGTGATATCAAATTCAACACAACTTTGATCAGAGAATATCAAAGTTTTACTATTAAAAACTTTATCGTTCTCATCCATAAATTCTATTTCTACATTTATATCAACAGGATTATCAAACACAAGCTTCCCATCATTCAACCCTTCTTTTAAGCCACATTCTTCAAAGTATAATACACATTGTCCCTTTGTAGGTTGAATTTTAAGGTTCCCATTTTTAAATTCTATTTGATTACACATTTCAGCCACAATACGTTCTTCTGGTTCAAGATAGAAATCAGCCTTAAATCTATCGTAAGAAAACTCTTTATCCATAAATTCAAATTTATTAAGCAAAGATAAATCTTGCATAAGCACAGCATCGATATCAAAGTGTTCTATAATTTGTTGCAAATATGTGCTTTCATTATAATCATAATAGAAGTTTTCATTATGACAATAATAAACTTTCGAAAATGTATTTGTAAATAACTGTTTTGGTGAATCAACATATGGTTTTCCTGGGTCATCGAAATAGGAGTTACCTACAATCAATATACTTGCATCATTCAAAGCATCCTCATTTTGATATACTTGAAAACCCGACCAAATCTTTTTATCAGTCAAATATGTTGGTTCAATCTTGTTCATATCCGATAAGTCAATATCAACAAAAGATTTTTCTTTTTCATCTGTGCCTAATAAAAACCCATAGTCTAAAATTCTTTGCTCATCAACCACATTATATCCAGACATTTCTATCTTATTATATGTACATCCAAACTCGTTCAGTTTATCCACAAACTCAGAATAACCAAAATATGCTCCGACTTCTGTCCAATGACCATCGGTTTTATAAAAAAGATCCTGCCCATATTCCTTCTTTTTTTCTAGCAGAACATCAACCATATCGATTATATTATCTATTTGATTGGCTTCATTTATTATTGTATCATTTGACGAAGTATAAAAGTCTGGTAAGTATTCAGGATATATATCCTTTTTATATGGAGATATCATGTATATCATATGAGTATCTGATCTTTTTAAAATGTCATCCACTGCTGCAATATCGTCTTTTAAATTTTCGGTTCTATATGATTTTTGCGAAAGTGTTCTATTATATATAGATAAAATATCCTTTTTAAATATCCATCCATCCTTACCTACAACAACATAATTATAGGGACCCGAACAAACACCTATTTTAAAATTAAGATTAATATATTGTTTTATAATCTCTTTACGAAAAAGCATTCTCTCATTGAAATATCCTTCTATTGCTGTTCGATTAATTTTTTCTTGCGTAATAAAGTCATTTATTGAGTATGGGTTTCTCTTTTCATATTTATTAATATAATCAACATCTTTTTGATCAAATCGCCTAATCCCAACTAGTGGCAAAACAATAATTATTGATATTATTGCCAGCAAAATCATCTTGTTCAACTTTCCCATTTTATACCTCAAAGTCTAAATCCTCTAAATAAATGCTTTTAACGAAAAAGCAATGCTCAATTAATCCAAGTTTAATTCAATTATATTTAGATATTTTTTGTCAATATTTCAAGTAGAGAGTATCATAATTAATATTGAGTGTCAATCGAATAAGGCGTCTATTCCCTTATCAGATAGACAATGTATTTTTATACTAGAAGATGTATAAAATTTTATTTTTTTGCTTAAATCATATCAGATATGATTTAAATCAACCTAAATATTTCCACCCTAAAACACAACAAAATCCTCAATTTATCCCAGTATTTATGCATTTTTTGTAAAGATTTTGAGCATTAAATTCTCGCAGTTTAAAACATATGTTTTTAATGATTTTTATACAAAAGTATGTTAAAATACTGACGAAGTCTTTGTTATATATTTAACAAGGTTGTTATTTAATTAGCAATCCTTGTTTTTTATTGAAAATGTTTAAAAAAGATTATAATATATGGAGGTTTTTTATATGCCAGATTTTACAGCTGACAAAGCTAAATTTGACGAACTAAAAGAATTTATTGCTAGTAAAAAGGACACTCAAGGTCCATTGATGCCAGTAATGCAAAAAGCACAAGATTTATTTGGTTGTCTACCGATTCAAGTGCAAGATGTTATTGCAGAAGACTTAGACATCCCTATGACAGAAGTATACGGTGTTGCAACATTCTATTCACAGTTTTCTCTAGAACCAAAGGGTGAGCACGTGATTGGTGTTTGTATGGGTACTGCTTGTTATGTTAAAAACTCACAACCTATCTTAGATAGATTGGCAAAAGAGTTAAAAGTTGAAGTTGGTAAAACAACTCCAGATGGTAAGTTTACTCTTGAAGCTACAAGATGTCTTGGTTGTTGCGGTTTAGCACCAGTTATAATGATCGACGATCAAGTATTCGGTAGATTAGAGCCAGATGAAATCCCTGCGATTTTAGAAAAGTTTTAATAAAGGATTTATGAGAGAAATTTCAGAACACATATTGGACATTGCACAAAATTCAATAAAAGCAAAATCACTACTTACTAGCATCATTGTAAGTGCTGATTTTAAAACTGACATATTGTCAATCATTATCGACGATAATGGCAAAGGCATGTCTGAAGATTTTTTGAAAATCGTGTGTGACCCATTTTCAACATCTAGAACTACAAGAAAAGTTGGACTTGGTATCCCAATGTTTAAAGATACTGCTGATAAATGTGATGGAAGCCTTAAAATCACTTCAAAATTAGGAGTCGGAACAAAGCTTAGTGTTAATATGAAAATTTCGCATATTGACAGACCACCTATTGGTGCTTTGACTCAGACGATGCATATATTGATCGTAACTAATCCTAATATCGATTTTTATATCGAATTTAGGTGTGATGATGAAGTATTTACTCTTGATACAAGAGTGCTAAAAGAAACATTGGGCACTGTACCCTTAAACAATCAAGATGTTTCTGCATGGATAAGCGAAAGTTTAACTGAAGGAAAAAATTTAGTATTTGGAGGAAAACTGTTATGAAAACACTAGCTGAATTAGAAGCTATCAGAAACAAGACTATTAAAGATGTTAATATAAGAACTCAAAAAGATGGAACTAGAATCGTTGTAGGTATGGCAACATGCGGTATCGCTGCTGGAGCAAGACCTGTTATGAGTTCATTTTTAGATGAAGTTTCAAAAAGAGAACTTAGCAACGTACAAGTAAGCCAAACTGGTTGTATTGGTGTATGTAGACTTGAGCCTATCGTTGAGATTTATAGAGAAGGCGAAGAGAAAGTTACATACGTTCAAGTTGATCCATCAATGGTTGCAAGAATCGTTGCTGAACACGTAGTTAATGGAAATCCAGTAAAAGAATTTACTATTGGATTTGAAAACAAATAAATTTAATTTTGTGAGTATGGGAGGAAATTAATGGATATATATCGTTCACATGTTTTAGTTTGTGGGGGAACAGGTTGCCATTCAGGTGGTTCAAGTGACATCCAAACTAAAATGGAAGAAGAGCTTAAAAGTTTAGGCCTTGAAAAAGAAGTAAAAGTTGTTAAGACTGGTTGTTTTGGTCTTTGTGAAGTAGGTCCAATCGTTATCGTTTACCCAGAGGGTACATTTTATAGCAGAGTTACTGCTGATGATGCTGCTGAAATCGTTAACGAGCACCTACATAAAGGTAGAAAAGTTGAAAGACTTATCTATAAAGAAGGTGACGAAAAGATTGAAAAGTCACTTGATAATATCGGATTCTATAAGAATCAAAAGCGTATTGCACTTAGAAACTGTGGTGTAATCGATCCTGAGAAAATTGATGAGTATATTGCAACAGATGGATATAAAGCATTGGGACAAGTTTTAACAGAAATGACTTCACAAGAAGTTATTGATCTTTTAAAAGCTTCTGGTCTTCGTGGTCGTGGTGGTGCTGGTTTCCCAACTGGTTTAAAACTACAATTCTGTGCTGATGTAAAAGGCGATGATAAATATATCATATGTAATGCAGACGAAGGTGATCCTGGTGCATTCATGGATAGATCAGTTTTAGAAGGTGACCCTCATGCGGTTATCGAAGCTATGGCTATCGAAGGATATGCTATCGGTGCTAATACTGGATATATCTATGTTAGAGCAGAGTATCCAATCGCTGTTAAAAGAATGCAGATTGCTATTGACCAAGCTAAAGAGTATGGTCTACTTGGAGATAACATCTTCGAATCTGGATTTAACTTTGAATTAGAAATCAGACTAGGTGCTGGTGCTTTCGTATGTGGAGAAGAAACTGCTCTTATCGCATCAATCGAAGGTGAACGTGGCGAGCCAAGACCAAAGCCACCATTCCCAGCTAAATGTGGTGTATTCTCTAAGCCTACAACAGTTAACAACGTTGAAACTATGGCAAATATTCCACAGATCATCTTAAATGGTGCTGATTGGTTTAACTCAATGGGAACAGAAAAATGTAGTGGTACAAAAGTTTTCGCTTTAGGTGGAAAAATTGTAAACACAGGTCTTGTTGAAATCCCAATGGGAACAACTCTTAGAAACATTTTATTCGATATCGGTGGCGGAATTCCTGATGGTAAAGCTTTTAAAGCTGCTCAAACAGGCGGACCTTCTGGTGGATGTATTCCAGCAGAACACTTAGACACACCAATCGATTATGAATCACTAATGGCTATTGGATCTATGATGGGATCTGGTGGACTTATCGTTATGGATGAAGACAACTGTATGGTTGACGTAGCTAGATTCTTCCTTGACTTCACAGTTGATGAATCTTGTGGAAAATGTCCTCCTTGTAGAATCGGTACTAAGCGTATGCTTGAAATCTTAGAGCGTATTGTTGAAGGTAAAGGTGAAGAAGGCGATATTGAAAAACTTGAAGCTCTTGGAGAGACTATCAAAGAAGGCGCACTTTGCGGACTTGGTAAAACAGCTCCAAATCCAGTTTTATCTACAATTAAGTATTTCAGAGATGAGTATGAAGCTCATATCAAAGAAAAGAGATGTCCTGCTGGATACTGTAAAGCTATGCAGACATACACAATCATTGAAGATAAATGTATTGGATGTAGTGCTTGTGCAAAAGTTTGTCCAGTTGAAGCTATATCTGGTAAAATTAAAAAACCATTTGTTATCGATCAAGACAAGTGTATCAAATGTGGTGCTTGCGTAGAAAAATGTAAATTCGATGCAATCGAAGTAAAATAATTAAAGGAGAGTATAAAATAGATGGTAACTGTAACTATAGATGGCGTTAAAGTAGACGTTCCAGATCAAAGCACTGTGCTTAAAGCAGCAGTGAAAGCGAGTATAGATATCCCTACTCTCTGTTACTTAGAGGGTGTAAATGCAATCGGTTCTTGCCGTATGTGTTTAGTTGAAATAGAAGGTCAAAGAGCTCTTCAGGCTGCATGTGTTATGCCTGTAACTGACGGAATGGTAATTAGAACAAACTCAAAGAAAGTTCGTGATGCAAGAAAAGTTAACTTAGAGCTTATTTTATCTAACCATGATAGAGAATGTCTAACATGTGCAAGAAATAATAACTGTGAACTTCAAGCTCTTGCTGATAGACTTGGTGTTACTGACATTAGATATGAAGGAGCAAAGACTGTAAACGATTTAGATCTTTCTTCTCCATCAATCAGACGTGACCCTAATAAATGTATCCTGTGTAGACGTTGTGTTGCAGCATGTACAGATATCCAAGGCATTGGTGCGATCGGTACTACAATGCGTGGATTTGATACAATCATTGAGCCTGTATTTGGAAAAACTTTGGCTGATGTTCCTTGTATCAACTGTGGACGTTGTGTTCAATCTTGTCCATGTGGCGCTCTTACAATCGTTTCTGATACAGATAAGGTTTGGGAAGCAATAAGCAAAGAAGACAAATGTGTTGTAGTTCAAACAGCTCCTGCTGTTCGTGCTGCACTAGGCGAAGCTTTCGGTATGCCAATGGGAACTCCTGTTACAGGAAAAATGGTAACTGCTCTTAAACGTCTTGGATTTGATAAAGTATACGATACAGACTTTGCTGCTGACCTTACAATCATGGAAGAAGGCACAGAGTTTATTGATAGATTAACAAATAACCGTAACTTACCAATGATCACATCATGTAGTCCTGGTTGGGTTAAATATATGGAACATTACTACGAAGATTTCTTCGATAACATGTCTTCATGTAAGTCACCACAACAGATGATGGGTGCTATCATTAAAACATATTGTGCTGCTAAAAATGGCGTTGATAGAGAAAATGTTTATTCTGTTTCTGTTATGCCTTGTAGCGCTAAGAAATTTGAGCTTCAAAGACCTGAACTTGGAGATGATGTTGATTGTTCAATCACAACTGTTGAATTGGCTGACATGATCAAGCAAGCTGGTATTGACTTTGAAAGTTTACCTGATAGTGAATTTGACGAAGTTATGGGTGAATCTTCTGGTGCTGCTGTAATCTTTGGTGTTACTGGTGGTGTTATGGAAGCTGCACTTAGAACTGTATATGAAATCGTTACTGGTGAAGGTCTTGAAAAACTTGAGTTTGATGAGATCAGAGGAATGACTGGCGTTAAAGAAGCAACTGTTAAAGTTGGTGATTTAGATGTTAATGTAGCTGTTGCTCATGGTACTAAAAATGCAAGTAAGTTACTTGATTCAATAAGAGCTGGAGAAAAAGAATATCACTTTATTGAAATCATGGCTTGTCCTGGTGGATGTATCAACGGTGGTGGTCAACCTCCTGTAACTAACGAACAACTTATGAAGTGTGGAGATCACAAAGCTCTTAGAGCTAGTGCACTTTATAGTGAAGATGAGCGCAATACAATCAGAAAGTCTCATGAAAACCCTTCAATTCAGAAACTATATGAAGATTTCTTAGACAAGCCTGGTAGTCATAAATCACACAAATTATTACATACTACATACAAAAAACGTGGTAAGTATAACTACTAAAACAATTAAACAAATATTAAGAGCGAAGCTAATATGCTTCGTTCTTTTTTTTATATAGTGATTACTTCAAGATCACTACGCTCCCCCATTAATAGAAATCAATTGTTAAAATCCCTTTTGTTAGTCCTGATAATGTGATAAAATACATTAATTAATGTGAGCAATTATATAATTTTTATACCTCGCATCTCTAGGAGATTAAAACATGCCCCAAACTAAAAAAAAATAATCGCTATAATAGTTTTACTAATTATTTTTATAGTATTATCCTTGTTAATAATTCCAAAACCATTTAGTCAATCACATTCTAGCTCTGATGCTACATATCACGTGCTACTAACAGTGCAATCTTTGATGGAAAATGAGTTCAGATCGCATTACTTATTACCTATATTTACACTAGGCAATGTTGAGGATATTGTCAAAGTAAACTTGTTGTCAGATTCTTCGGGTAAACAGTTTTACTCAAGTTTTATGCCAATGCAGTTTATCGTTCCCTATGTATTTTTTTCAATAACAAATTTACCTGTAAACGAGATTGGATTATTTATATTTTCAAGATTAATTGCATTTTTTTGCACACTATTTACACTTATCCTATTCTTGAAAATGTTTAAAAACAAAGCAAACTTATTCTTTATAAGTTCACTCGTCTTATTAGTCTATACTTTTTCACCAGAACTTTTACATTCTCATGCCAATACTTATTGGGGTCAACAACTATTTCAATTGGTTTTCTTGATTCAAATAAATAGTTTTTATAACGTGAAAAATAGCATCAAGCCAAAAACATCATTCGTTATATTTTTGCTATCCTGTGCAATCTTACCACTATTAGAATGGACTGGTTTTATCGCTAATGCAGGATATATCATCGTTTTGTTCTTTGACAAATCTTTTATCAGCGCATATAAAAAGGAAAATATTTCGTCTTTTGCTCATAGAATCAAGTTATGCATATTCTTAATCGCTACCAATGTGACCGCAATAATAGCTTTTCTTTTCCACTTTAGACTAAAGTTTTATTTTAAACAAACACTGTTTATGGTTTTTAATAGTGTTAGCAGAAGATCCTACAATACCATCGGATTTGAAAAGATTACCGAACTTATGAGACAATATTATATATCTTATAAATATTTCTTTATAATCTTAGCTATAATATTTATATCAACAATGATTTTCAAAAAATCCAGAAAAGAATTTATAAAAATCCTAAAAGAGAATTTCATATACTTGTTTATGTTCTTGTTCATTATGCTAGAAAACTTTGTTATGCTAGAACATGCTATTATTTATTCATATGATAGAATGAAATTAGTATTTGTGTTGATATTTTTAATCCTATCGCTTAGCATAAGCCTAATAAAATCATTTGAACATAAAAAAATTATAGGTGCAATAATATTATTTGGCGTTTTGGTTAGCTCATGTTTGCATTTTTATTCGTTTAACTATAAAGATAACAACTATAAATATAATGTGGATAAGTTAAATAAAAATATTGCTTTTTCTCAACATATCAAAGAAAAATATGATTATGACAACAGTATTCTTGCAGTTAATGGCAGCAGGACTTGGGGTTATGAGCCAATGCTCTTTGAACGGGGTATTCATACTATACCGATAGTTGATATTGACGAGCTAATGTTTAATACAACTGATAAAAACAAGGATTACTTGGTGATTTTGGTTAGAGATTCGTATGCTGGTACAAAAATTCTATTCTCTCAATATTATGAAATTGATGTTGCCTCAAAACAAATTACCAAATACACTCTAAATGATAGTGAAAAATTCGAGAGTGAGAAAATCGATATGATACTAGAGGTTACAAATATCTATGTCGATGAATCTAGG